>Ga0316217_10002478_pt1 | contig 22162 bp, 14 predicted proteins | sample 1anoAmetaG_FD_203633 | JGI IMG/M metagenome (GOLD analysis project Ga0316217, IMG submission 203633) | Freshwater microbial communities from Trout Bog Lake, Wisconsin, USA - 1anoA | ecosystem: Environmental > Aquatic > Freshwater > Lake > Hypolimnion/Profundal zone | place: USA: Wisconsin...
ACCTTGCACAAGTTTCGAGTCCAGCACTTGCATGGGGCGACATCGCCCTTCCTCGGCCATCCGCAGTCCGGGCATAGTTCGTAGCCCATGAATCTACCGTCTTGGCCGACTTTGGCCAGGGGTGGCGTATTCGGATGCAGCTTCCACCGCCGGCCATCAGCCAGCCCAAGCCATCCACCTGCAGGGCCGACATGGGGACGAACAAGATCCAGTAGCGCGGGAAGGCGCAGATCACCGTCAAGTCCGCACACCCCAAGGCTATGGTTGGAGCCGGCGACCTCGGCCAAGAGCCAGGGCGCTTGGACCGGAGGACGCGAAGGTGCACGCATCCAATATGGCGTCAGGAAGGTGAGGTCCCCGCGGCTCAGCGGCTCCTTTGCATTCTCCCACCGGAAATCCTTGCTCTTGCTGTGCGCCAGGTTGTTGAACCGGCAGATCACCTGGGGCTCGAACTGCTCACCCATGAAACGGGCAGCTCCGAGGACGGCGTCTTCGATTGGTATCTGAAACTCGAAGTTCGCCGCCCGGCCACTCAGTCGAACCCGAATCAGGCCACCTCCCATCGCGGCGTCCACGGTCACCTTCGCGGTGTCGCCGGACAGATCCCAAGGAAGCTTGCCGACGGCGCAGATGAGTTCATAGGGCAGCCCGAGGTTCTCGATGGCCGTGTCCTGGTTCAACCACCGCGCATGATCGTCAATCCAGGAGTAGCCCCCTGAGTGGCTGTCGATCCAAGCTCCCGCTTTCGTTGATGTTCCAGACATGAAGGGGCCTCCACTCGTCTAGTAGGGGGGAGTTGGCCGGTCATGCACCTTTCCTTGAGATGCCACCGAGAGGAAATCGGCACCCTGGGCCTCAGCGCTCTCCAGAATCGGCCGGCCGGCTCACTATCATCCAGGTATTGGTGTAGCTATCCCCCGGGGACCCCTACTAGGTGGGAGGAAGGGTGTCTATGCCTGGATTCAAAAGCCTGCCCAAAACCTGGGACCCCCTGGTGCAGCTATGGCTGCTGCGGATTCTGGTCCTCATGGATGGTCACCGGTTCCTGGTAGACGAGAAGCGGGTGCTGGAGCCCGCCATCCTTCGTTCCATCGGGATCGAACTCCAGGACAAGTTGCCGCTCCCCAAGGGCCACGCCCTTCTCGAAACCCTGCGCAGCCGCCTGGCGACCATGGAGACCATAGCTCCGAAGCCGCCTCAGTCCACTACCCTCATGAAGAACATCGCGTGGCTGGGCCGTTCCCTCTCCCTGTCCAAGGTGGAGATCGACATCGTGCTATTCCTGGCCCTGCAACACCACGCAGACAGCCTCGATAATCTGCTAGATAAGTTCGGCCAGTTGAAGACCCACGAGGTCCACGCACTCATCTCGCTGGCAACCGGGCACCCCTATGACCAGGTGTCCTCGGCGCTGCTCCACACGGGCAAGCTGGTCCGCTCCTCCTTGGTCAGCTCGGATCTGACTAGCGCTTGGCAGTTCGATTCGAAAATTAAGCTGCTGAGCGGGATCCCGGACGCTTTGGCTCTGGCGCACAAGGATCCCAGCGAACTCTTTCTTTCCAACTTCAAGAGGTCAGACCCCACGCCCCTTGGCATCGATGACTATCCCCACCTCGGCGAGGATCTTCAGATCCTGGAGGCGCTGCTCCGCGGGGCCCTGGACTCGCGCCAGAGGGGCGTGAACGTGCTGCTTTGGGGCCCTCCCGGCACCGGAAAGACACAGCTGACCAAGGTCCTGGCTGCGCGGCTGGGATCGCCCCTTTATGAAATTTCGACTGAGGACCGGGACGGGAACATCCACAAGGGAGATGCGCGCCTTGGAGCCTTCCAATTGGCCCAGGGCGTTCTGGGTGGTGAGCCCTCGCCACTCATCCTCTTCGACGAGATCGAAGATGTGTTCCGCGGCCCCGAACAGGCGGAGAAGGCCCCTGGCTTCGCGAACGGCAGCGGGAACAAGGGTTGGGTGAACCGGATGCTCGAGGAGAACCTTGTCCCTGCCTTCTGGATCACCAATGCCCGCGGTGTGCTTGACCCGGCGTATCGGCGACGATTCGACTACGCCCTGGAGGTAGGGGTGCCGCCTCGGAGCGTTCGGGCGAAGATGTTGGACTACCACCTGGCCGGCTTGATGGTCACTCCCCAGTGGAAGTCCATTGCCGCCGACCTTGAGGACCTCAGTCCGGCCGGGATTGAACGGGCAGCCAAGGTCACCAGGATGGTCCTGGAGGTCAGGCCCGACCTCGTGGCCGATCAGGTCGTCGACCGCGTGCTGGGCAACGCCCTGGCGGCGATCGGCACGCCCCGGCACACGAGGATCGGTGCTTCTCCATCGACGACCTATCGTCTGGAGGTCCTCAACACGGACCGTGACCTTGGGGCGATCTGCGCCGGCCTGAAGCGTTCCGGATCGGGTCGCCTGTGCCTCTATGGGCCTCCCGGCACCGGCAAGTCCGCATTTGGCCGCTATCTGGCCGAAGCCCTTGATCTGCCGCTCTTGGTGAAGAGAGCCTCCGATCTGCAGTCGAAGTGGTTGGGCGAAACCGAGCAGAATATCGCTCGAATGTTCCGTGAAGCCACCGCTGAAGCCGCGGTACTGCTGCTGGATGAGGCCGACAGCTTCCTGCAGGACCGACGGGGTGCTGAACGAAGCTGGGAGATCTCCCAGGTGAACGAGATGCTGACCCAAGTGGAAGCCTACGAGGGGATCTTCATCGCCTCGACCAACCTGATGGGGACGCTGGACCAAGCCTCCCTGCGCCGATTCGATATCAAGCTGAAGTTCGACTACCTGCGGCGGGACCAGATCCTGACGATGTTCAGGGATGCCCTGGTCATTCTCGGGATGCCTACCGACCGCCCGGCCGAAAGCAGAGTCGGACAGCTCACCAAGCTGACCCCGGGTGACTTCGCCGTCGTACTTCGACAGGCAAGGCTCACCGGGATGGACTCGCCCGCTGACTTCGTCACCCGGCTGGAAATGGAATGCTCGCTCAAAGAGGGTGGATCCCGCCGGTCCATTGGGTTCGGACTTGCCGGGCCTCTCGCTGGTCAGACCCGGGATCATCGGCAGGGAGTTGACAGAATCTCCCCAGAGTTGGACCGATCCGAATAACGAGGTCAAGGAGGGCCGCTCTTGTGTATCTATTGCTCAGGTCCCGACCCAATGCCGCCTTCCCCGGAAGGCGACGATTCGCCGCTGCCGGCCCCCTGGCAAGAGCGCCTCCTGGCGCTTCAGATCCAGGGGATGGCCTCTCCCGAACCGATCCTGGCCTTGGAGGCCGAAGGGGCATCCCCGGACGCCCTGACCTCAGCAATCGCCCGGCTCTATCGTCCTGAGTGGTTCCTGCGCCGCTGCATCCAGGTCGATGGGGTGGAACCGGACGCGGCCGGGGATCAGCGACTCGGGCGAAGTTCATGGGCCTTGGAGATCCTCGAGCACCCGGGAGCCGTCCTGGCTTGCTGGGGTCATTCCATCCTGGATGTCTTTGCTTACCGAGTGGCGAACCTGCCACCAGAGCGTTGGCTGGAGGGACGGATCGAGCCCGGGGTCGATCTGGAGGTGCTCAAGGCCGTAACCAGCGAGGGCTTCACGTTCCAAACCCCAAGCCGGGCCCTGGACCTCACCTGGATCCGGCGCGAGGTTCGGGGGAACCTTGTGATCCTCAACCCCATGGGGCTTGTGCACCTCCCCCATTTGCTTCGATGCCGGGACCGGTTCGGGTTGCGGGGGGCCGCAAGAGTCACCCGGCTCCACGGGATCCGGGTCAAGGGCGATACAGGGCTTGCCGTCATCGAGGATTGCCCCGATCTGGTCGACCTTGAGCTCCCGCGCGCCACCACTGTGGAGATCCGGCGCTGCCCATCCCTTCGGCGAATTCGAGGAAATGTACCCTCGCGCAACCTCAGGGTGGACGGCTGTCCACGACTTCAGCAGGCGGTGTTGTGTTTCCCCAAGGACACCCTCTCCCGTCCGCGGGTCGCCTTCCGGAACTGCCCATCCTTGATCCAATTGGAATCCACCAGTCGGGCGAGGAGGGTCATCGGTGACCTCATCCTGGTTAGTTGCCCATCCCTGCGATTTCCCCTGCCGCCCTTGGTGGTGACTGGGCGGGTGAATATCGGAGGGTGAAGAATTTCACGTTCATGGCCTTAAACCCAGACCCGACCTTCGATCGCAACCACGGCTCCGCCCCGGACCCGGCGTGCTTCGCTGCCTCGCTCCCGCCCCCAAGCAGGGCCTACGACGGCACGCCGGCACCCTGGGGCCGCCCCTGTCCAAATGGGAAAGTTCAAAAGGACATAAAATCTATTAAAGGGTAATTGGGCGCTAGGGTATGGTCCTCAGGAGGCGAAAGCCTAGGTCGTAGAAGCGGTAGACCGGGGCGTGCCTGAGGCGGAACGCCGAGCGCACGTCCGTGGCGGTGCTGTTCCAGCCGCCACCGCGAGACACCCGGCCAGAGCCCGATGATGGCCCTTCGGGATCGGTTGAAGGACTGCTGCCGTAGGAGTTCTCCTCATACCAGTCCTGGCACCACTGCCAGACGTTGCCGTTCATGTCATACAATCCCCAGGCATTCGGCTGTTTCTGGCCCACGGGATGCGTTTTCTGGCCGCTGTTCCTTTGGTACCAGGCCTTTGCATCCAGATCACCGTAACGTTCACCCGTGCTGCCTGCACGACAGGCGTACTCCCACTCCGCCTCTGTTGGCAGCCGGTAGGTCCCTTCCCCCTTCGCATTTAATCGTGAGATAAACTTCTGGCAGTCATCCCAACTAACCCGCTCCACTGGAAAATCCGGCCCATTAAAGTGGCTGGGGTTGTTCCCCATCACGGCCTGCCACTGAGCCTGAGTTACCGCTGTCTTTCCCAGCCTGAAGCTAGAGATGTTGACTTTGTGCCTAGGCTGTTCATCTCTTTCACTTCCCCCCATGGTGAAGCTGCCTGCAGGAATCACAACAAAGGCCACCACCGGGTTAGACGACACCTGGAAGTCACTCATCTCGACCTGTCCCAAGCTGGGGTCCAAGAGCATAACCCGTTCTACACCACCTTCAAGCCCCTCTTCTCCTTCGGCCCGCAACAACTCGGCCCTAGTCTTCAACCCCCTGGCCACGTTGGGGGAGACTTTCAGGGTTGCGATGAAAAATTCATCTTCCTTGCCCTTCAGCGACAAGTTATACACGCCACGGTCAGGGTCATAGACATTTAGCTCAACCCTGAAGGGCACCCTATACTTCGAGTCTTTCAGAACTTTAATCTGCCGGTCATAGGGACCACCTTGTTCTCCAGCCTCGCGGCTGTAGCGCGCTTCCAGATTCGCACGTTCTTGGCGAAGCCGATTTTCCACAGCGGCCTTGGCCTGATCATGTTCAGCCAGACGGGCCTGATACTGTGCCGTTGTCTCGAACTCATCCCTGGGAGTGGGAGAGGCAGCGGCCTTCTGGAGGAGGTCCACATAGTCCGCTGTCACCTGGGCCAAGGCTTTGTCACGCTCGGTGAAGATGCGGCCTTCGACATTTGCCTTTTTCTCCCTAAGGCTCGCAACTTCGGTTCTGGCCTGGTCCCGCCCCAGCGTGCCCGAGTTGCCTAGGTCAGAGCGCTCAACTTCAAGTTTTCGTTTCAAGTCTCCCAGCCGGGCTTCCTCCGCCTTCCGCTGCTGCTCCCGCTGGGCAGCCTGGGCACGTGTTGCCTCGTCCATCTGGGCCGCATCAGCTTGCAGGTGCGTTCTGCGATCTGCCTCTTCAGCGATGCGCTTCTCCTCCAGGTCTTTCATCCGGAGCTGCTCCCGGACCCGTTGCTCTTGGCGCAAGGTCTCGGCGGCACCCAGACGAATTTGGTTAGCGACCTTATCCGCCTGTAGCTTGGCCAGTTCGACCTCCAACCGCGCCTTTTCCTCGGTGACTTGCCTCTCCTGGCTGGACAGGTCCCTAAACACGAAGTTGCCGATGACACTGCTAGCCGTCCAAGGGAGTTGCTTCTGCCCCGAACCGGCGTAGACCTTCTCTCGGGTGCGGGCGAAGACCTGGTCGATGTCCAGGTCAGGCTGCTTGAGGTTCTCAAGGAGGCAGGCTGTGAAGAGGCCGTTACCGCCACCCACCGGCCCAACATCGGCGGCGGTCTGGCCAGGGGAGGTTGCGAATGCGATGAAACTTCCACGCCCCGCGTTCATCACCGCCAGGCCTCGGTTGGTGCCGCGGCTGCCTCTGAAAGGGTTGTCTCGGCAGGCATCCAGGATCACCACGCTCAGGCGGGCCTTGGCTTTCTGGAGACGATCCATCACGAGGCTGACAGGTAAGCCCAGATATTTGGCGTCCTCTTCAGTGGTTGCCACGAAGTCCACCCCGAGCAGGTAGTTCTCCCCCTCCACCTGGATCCCGTGCCCGGCGTAGAAGAAGAGGCCGACTGAATTCACTCCCAAGCGGCTGATGAAGCGGTCCACTGCGCGATCTTCCCCTCTTCTGTCAGCATTGGTAACTACCTCCACCTCGAAGGCCAGTTCCTTCAGAGCTGTCCCCATGGCCTTGGCATCGTTCACTGCGTTTTTAAGGGGGATCCCCGAATAGTTGTCGTTGCCGATGAGGAGCGCCACGCGCCTCTCGCCGGAGGGCACCACGGCGATAGCCCGGTCCTGAGCGGGGAGCAGCAGACTGAATAGGAGGATGAAGGCAAGGGCACGCAGCATGGGGCACCTATTCCCATGGGGGATATGGGTTGATTGGATTTTCACGACCTTTTCTCGTAACAACATTCGATCCCCTCACTGCTGCTTCATCCCCGCCATGGTATTCACGACTGCGGTAGACTCCGCGTACTGAGTTTCGGACTTCCTCAAGCTGATCCCCCGGGCATGCCCAAGAAGGGTGGAGAGGTTCTCCTTTACGGCCTGAAGCCCGGTGCTAAGGGCAGGGGCCTGGGCCGGCATGTCTATGGGGTCCGTGCAGGCCACAACCTTCACCATCTCGACCCCGAAGGGCTCCATGACCTCTAGGTCGAAGCTGTTGTCGTCCGGTGGAATCTGGTAGAGCCGATCCTTCTGGATACGGGCATCGGGATGATACTGATTCGGGAAGACCACGACATTGGTGCCATTCACCTGGTGGTAGAGCACCTTCACGTAGCAATCCATGTTCGACTTGAGGAATAGGTATAGTTTCTCTCCCCGACGATAGACTCCCCCATCGCCCCGATCCAGGGCCAGCTTCACTTTTAGCTTCGAGGCCTGGACCTGGGCATCGCAGATTTCGAGGGCTTTCTTGGCCTCCTCGAAGTTGTCTGGCACCAGCTTCAGCCCTGCCTTGCGGATGATCGAGGCCGCGATCTTGACGGTCTTGGCGGCGAGTTCCTCACCGTTTGCTGCGGTGACTTGAAGGTTGAGCTGGACGTCATCGCCCAGCTCGAAGCAGGTTCCGCGCACGACGGCCTGGGATCGCAGGGTCTCGGAGAGGTCCACGTCCATCCCCCCTTCGCGGATGGCATCACGACCAGTGGCCTTGTCGAAGATCTTCACTTGCCCACAGGTCACGAGCTCCGCGGCCAGAGCCTGCTCCAAGAACGCGGACAGGCTCCCGCAGAAAGGGGTATCAGCGTAGGTGACTCGGTCCATCAGGACTCGGATACCCCTGGGTAGGGCGGAGCCAAGGTCAAGGGCGGCGGTGGCCACGTAGCCGTCCAACCCCTTGCGGCTCGCCAGGACACGCCGAAGGTCGCGGTCGATGTCTGCCTTGGCAGGGCACGCCAGGTCGCCCAGAGATCCACCCAGGACGGCGCGCACCAGCAGACCCTCTTCCATGCTCTCCCGAAGGTGCCGGGCCTGGAGGAGGCCCTGGGCGTCACCGGTGACCTTCGCCTTATCGAATGACGAGGTGCACTCCCGGGCTTGACGATCCAACTTGTCCTCAAGGAGTTGTAGGGTTCGGGCCTTGTCCAGGACAGCGAGGGCGTATGTGACCCTCGCCTTTATGTCTGCCCAGACCAAGGTCGTGTCCAGGCCATCAAGTTCAACATCAGCCATAGTCCGTACAATGTTCTGGGCGAACTTCGACATCTGCTGGTTCTTCTGGGTGACCCTGGACGTGAAGTCAGAGGTGACCCGGGTCCTGATCGAAGCGGCAAGGGCTGCCTGGGCCATGGCCAGGGCTTGACGACGCTGTTCGGCTTCCGTTCCCCCGGGACTGGAGAGGCCGTAACCGGTCAGGTAGCGGCCGGTGGGGTAATCGTCGGGAGCCAAGCCATCCCCTTGCACCCAGGCAGGCGGTGCTTCAGCCCGGAGAACGCAAGGCATGGCCAGCAGGAGGGTGACAAGGGCGACAGATCGGAACATGAGGTTACAGGGCAGAGTTGGTGGCTGCGATGGCGGCGTCCAATTTTTCCAGGGCGTTGTCCAGGGACTTTTCGCCCTGGGCGATCTCCTTCTTGATCTGACCCTGAGCAGCGGACGCCAAGGCGCGGTCCATGGAGTCCTTGGTCATCACCACGAAAACGTAGAGGGAGCCATCCGAGGAATCAGTCCAGGTGGCGCGGGTGTTGGTACCTGATAGATCCTGGTCGATGATCTGCCGGCTGACGTTCTCGATAACCCGGTTCATGACGTCGGCCTTAATCGGCTTCCTGCTGCCATCTGCGGCTGCTTCGGTCACCTGCTGGTTGAGCTGACTGAACATGTTCTGTACCCGGACCTTCAGCTTGCCGGCGAGCTTGGTCCGGGCGTCAGCGACCGCCACGGTCCGCTGCAGAGACTTGTCGGACATGGGGTTGGGCTGAGCAATGCCAACCGCGGCAAGACCGTCAGGGATCTCTTCGTTGTCGATCCAGATCGGGGCGTTACGAGTTGAGGTCGAGGTCACTGGGACGGTGTTGGGGGCCTGCTCGGGGCCGCAGGCCACCAGCCCCAGGAGAAGAACGCATACGGGGAGGGGGCTGGGAAGGCGCATGGGGCTCCAATGCGGATTAATGACGAAGCAATCGTTGGGGGCTAAAGAAACAAGGTGGCCCGAGAGGCTGGCTTTGAGATGCGTCGGTGATAAGGAGGATAAGCTATAGATGATCTAATCATCCAGAATTCAAGTCAGTCCCTTGGGAGGTCTTCCAACCAATTTCCTGCCAGTAGCCATCAAGCGATCGGCCAGGAACTGGATGTTCCTGGGGTCCATGCCACCCCTCGCGGTCAGTTCCCCATGGCCACAAGAGTATCTGCGATTTGATGTCCACCCAAACTTGACTGACCGCCACAAGTCCAGAATGCGAATCAGCACCGGATGCTCTACAGGGTGTGGTTCAAGGTGGATACCATTCGGCATAAATTGGTAGGCATAGGGCACGGATCCCTTCTGTCTTCTTACCGAGAGCCTTCTTGACCGCCATGGCGGCACTGGTGCGGGCAGCGAAAATCCTCCCCGCCAGGCGAGGAGTTGGGACCTTGGGCGGCCGTGAGCACCTAATCGATGAGGACGTCCTCCCGCTCCGGCCAGGGAGGATCTGGCGGGATTGTGGTGAGCCCCTGGTCGGAGACCGTGAACTGGCGGAATCCGCGAAGAGCACTCCGTAAAAGGGGAACGTCCGCCTGGGGGTTATGAAGAAACTCCATGCCCTCCAGCAATGACGCAGGGTGGTGCCAACCGTCCGCAAGGCTGTGGATCACGCCCGACACGTGGGAGAATTCCGGCTGGAAGAAGGCTGCCGTTGAGACTGGCACCCCGCTCTTCTTGGTGATCGAGTCGCTGTAGGTGTAGTAAGCATCCACGATCTTCCCGGTGACGGGGTCGAGGGCCATGGAAGGGTGTCCGATTGCAACACAGGCGCGAACAAACAGTGGAGGGTTGCCGTCGAAGAACTCATTGCACCCACGCCCGTTCAGGGCAATCAGATACCCATCCCCGGCCAGAACCCTTCCGACCTGGATCCACCGAGCCCATTTCCCGGCCTTCTCGCTGATGGCATTGGCATAGCGAAGCTGAATCTGGTCCAGCGGGGAACGGCGGGCCTCTTTGCTTCCCCAATCCATCTCAGGCACCTGGTCCGCACCATCTCCCCGCCGTGGAGCTACGGCTTCGATCCAGTAGCGAACGCCGCCGAACACGACGAGCAAGTCGGGGCCTGCTCCGGCCCCCTTCTGTGGCTGGAGCCCCTGGTCCTCCAGGGCAGCAAATAGGTACATTTCCCAGAACCTTTGGAGGAAGCTGGTTTTCGCCTCGGTCAGGAAATGGTTGTCAGGGGATGGGCGGAACCGGGCCCAGAGACACTCCACGAACTCGCGGCGATTGGAGTTGTAGCCCAAGTCTCGGAGATTCCTGTATGCGTCCCCGCAGTCGTCCCCAGGTTGGAAGAAAGCATCCTGCAACGATCACACCCATCTCATATTATACCGCCTCAGGCAGCATTCGTCCGCCGTGTGTACCCTGCAATTCTGATGGGAATTCACGACGAAGTTCTTGCCCGGACTGCCGACAACCGGGAAAAGAAATCTGATCCCCTGGGAGGCGCTACCTAAAGGGCTGGGTCGTTTCAGGCGCATAATTGAAGACAGTCGTTTGTTTATCATTTACTGTTCGAATGAAAGGAAGTCGAATCATGCGCTGTATCTTCATCGCATTTCTTGCCGCAGCCAGCCTTTTCGGCCAGGGGGAACAATTCGTCATTGGCAAGACGACGAAGGAGCAGGCCCTGGTGCTGTTAGGCAAGCCCACCAACGCCTCCGACTATGGCTCCCTGTCCACGCTGGCGTGGTCATTCTTTCGCGATGGCAAGATGAACGTCACAGCGCTTGTGTTCAACGCCAAGGGCGTCCTGACCGGCAAGAACATCATCGGTGACCTCCCGCCCATCGTTGGCGCGGTTCCGGCGGCCCCGACCGTTGCCCCAGCGGTCGTCAGTGGGGACCAGGGCACGGAGGCCGCCGCCGTCAAGCCTGCGCTGCCTAGTGCTGCCCCGGCTCCGCAAAGCTACATCCGCACCCGCGCCATCGGAAAGCCGGAATCTGACGCCAGCAAGCAGGCTTCGGCTCATCCCACCGGGAAGGAGTTCGTCACCCTGGAGCCAGCGGAATGGGTGGGTGAGCGGGTGCTGTTCGTGCCCCGGTCCCTGTCGACGCGCCATTACGGCTACCAAATGATGCACCCGGCCAACAACCAGAATCAGTTCTCGCTGCCCTACGATGACTACGTCGGGAAGACCGCGATCATCAAGAAGGTCACCAAGGGCGACATCAAGGACGATGTCGAACTGGTGTTGGAGGGCAGTGGGGAGCAGCTGGTTGCGGACTGCTTCCTCGGGAGCCTTCATGGCCTGATCTTCTTGCGGGACATCGATCTGGCCCGGGAGAAGTATCTGGGCAAGACGCTCTGGCTGCACCACAAGGAAGAGATGCTCACTGAGGACGCCGACGGGGAATCGACGGGGGGCGTCCCGAACAAGCGGTTTGCCAAGGTGGTCGTCAAGGAGATCGTGACCGGGCGTTTCGAGGAAGCCTCGGTCCGCTTCATCGTCGAAACGGCCGATGGCAAGGAGGGCTTCGTTGACGTGCAACTCTCCGGGACTAACGTCTCAAACACCCTCCGTGATGAAGGGATGTTTGTTAAGAAATTCGCGGAGAAAGACCCCAGGGCTCAGTATGCGAAATGGGGCAAGCGGGTGGTGGATGCCATCTTCGCAGAGGAAGTGTTCCGTGGAATGACGGCGGAGCAGGCCCGGGCAAGCTGGGGCCTGCCCGAGAGTGTCAACGCCACGAAGGGGGGCCTGGGGCCGCCATGAGCAGTGGGTCTACGGCGAAGGCTCCTACCTGTATTTCGAGAACGGCAAGCTGACGTCCTCGCAGGATTGAACGGAAGGTGACCCATGTTCAAGACGATCGAGAAGCTCCTGCGATGGTTCAAGAGTGACCGCCAGATGTCGGAACCTACGGTCCCTCCGGCTCGCATTCCCCAGCCTCCCGCTCCCAGCCAGGCCCCATCCTCGCACACGCGGACGCAGCCACCTGTGGCAGCGGTCTTGCCGCCCCGTCCGGGATTGGCCGCTGCGCCTCCGGGAGAGACCCCCAAGGTGGCCCCCGTGTCGGCTCCGGCAATGACGGTCCCACCAGTGGCCCCTCCCCCAGTGGCCGCCGCCTCCGTTCCGATGGCTAGACCAGCGGTGCCAGCCTTGCCCAAGCCGTTGCCCTCTCGTCCCGCACCCGACGGCAAATACGCGGTCAGCTTCGTGGATGAGACCCTCCAGGGAGAGATCCTGACGGTCCGGCTGGAAGTCCTAAGCGGCCCTCGGGTTGGCACCAAGATCCCCATGGTCTTCGAGGGGCCTGTCATCAAGAGGGCGTTCAAGGAACTGAACCGGTTCGGCTATGAGGACCTCTGCGAGTTCGGCAGCGCGAAGGCAAGCTTGCTTCGGGACGCGGTCCACAACAGCGGCCAGTTCCTCGTTACGGTCAAGGACGGAACCGTGCGCTCGATCCTGGATCCCGACAAGCACTTCGAGGAGGTGGAGAAACTGGTGAACCAGCAGACCTACCGTCCAGAGGGAGACCTGCATCAGCCGAGGTTCGCCGAACTGATCGATCTGGCGATCCAGCACAAGATCCCGCTGGATTTCGAGATCGGCGGTGGCTCCACGATGAAGGAAGGATTGGTTCCCATCGAGTGGAAGGACGCGGCCCTGATCCTCAAGCGGTTCCCGGAGGACTGGGATCATGAGGGCGAAGTCCCCCTGAAGGGCAAGTCCTCCAAGATCCGTGCGGGTGCAATCTCGGATATCAGCTTGGCCGACGAGGACTTTCCTGACTCCATCGAGGCGTTCGTCGCCGCCCTCGCCAAGAGCGGGAACGCCGCAAACCGGGAGCTTGCCGCCCAGAATTTGCAATATGTGTATGGCGAGTCGCGGGAACCGGCTGCGGCCGAGATCCTCCAGGGGCTGGCTCACGACGAGTCCCGCCGGGTGAGGGCCGTCTTGGCGCAGGGCCTGGGCCCCCTCTGTCCATCGGATGGCCGGAAGGTCGGAAAGCAGGGGCACCACTGGACGGTGACGGATCCGGTCATTCTGTCCCTCAGCACGGAATTGGCAGCAGACCCCGATCGGGACGTCCGCAAGCAGGCCTGCTATCCGTTGGGCTACTGCACCTGGAGTTCGGCCAGGGCGGTCCTGGAAGGGCTGAAGGCCAATGACCCTGCCGAAGACATCCGATATACCGCCGGGCTCGCCCTGGAGCGTCTGGACCGGAACGAGCAGGCGATGGCTGAGTGCGAGGCCGCCGAGGCGGAGTTGCTGAAGAATCCTCCGCCGCAAGCAAAGAGAAGGCGACCTCGGGCCAGCACGGAAGGGTGATGATGGTATCGCCCATCGCGCTGGAAAGGGCCAGAACCCGGCTTACCCTTCCCGTTGCGCATCTAGATATGCGAAATTCGGTGCTGGCGAGGTGATGCTGCGGGCCCGCTCGGTCGGATGGTGCAGATCGCGTTGCGCATGGTCCCTGGTACTCAAAGCGTCCAGCTCGTTTGGGTTCGAGGACGGCCAAAGCCAACAGGAGGAGCATACATACGCTAACACCCAAACCTCAATCCCCAATGCGGGTCAAGACGTCTCCCGCAGCATCCGACGAACCTGTTCCGGAGCGTAGCCCCTTCCGGTGCGGGAGATTCGACCTTCCTGTCCAAGGACGGAGGCGATCTTGCGCAAACTCATACCACTCGTGGTATGCAGGGTTCGAGCCCGATCGATGACCTCCTGCTCCTCAGGGACCGCCTGCAGATGGCCGTTCTCCAGGAGGGTGAACCCGAAAGGAGCCCGGCCACCGATGAACCTCCCAGTCGACTGCATGTGCCGCATGGCCATGCTCGTCCTCTCCGAAATCACGTCCCGCTCGAATTCTGCCAGAACCGCCAGCAGTCGGAAGATCATCCTGCCGGCAGCTGAGGTCGTATCGATTTTCTCGCTGAGACTCACGAGGTCGGCTCCCCGGTTTTCGAGCGCGTCAGCGATCTCCAGGGTGTCCTTCGTGCTCCGCGCCAGTCGGGACAGGCTATAGACCACCAGGGCGTCGCCACGCCGGGTCGCAGCCAAGGCATCCTGCAGGGCGGGACGATTGTCGGCGCGACCACCTGACAGGCCGCGGTCCACAAACACTGAGCCGAGGTCGTAGCCGTTGACGGAGCACCAGTCCCGGACCCGACCCTCCTGGGCATCCAGGCTGACGCCGTGGTCAGCCTGGTCCGCGGTAGAGACTCGGATGTATCCGATGGCCCGCCGTTCAAGTTTCGCTTTTCTTGCGTTCACCCCTGACCCTCCAAGTGTCTCAGCGGGAACCCGCCGTGACGATTCACCGAACTAGTAGGGCGATCCGGGGCAAGCCTGCACCAGTTCTTTTCGGTTCTTCCCTGAGTTCGTGGGACCGGGATGAGGGTGTAGCTGTGCGCCGTGAGGTGGGGAATCGCAATAATGATTAAATTATATAAATATTCAAAGATAATTCCAACATTGGGGGCGAGGGTAGGTTAAACTAAAAGTCAATCCCTCACTTCCTCTCCTACCATTCCTCTTGGTTGGCGTATGCTTTGTAAAATTATAAAAAAATCAAAGATCTCTATTGGGATTCTTATTGCTCTCCTCTGCGGTATGGATACATTCGCCGGGTCTGGGGTCCCCCTCAAGGTGGCCGTTTCCGTTCTGCCACCAGAGTTGACCAGCGATGACAGGGACGCCGGGTTGGCAGCAAAAAAGGCGCTCCAGGAAGGGCTGGTCACGCTCCTCCATAGGGATGGCCGCTACCAAGTGGTTGAGCGCACGGACCCCAAGGTGCTTGATCGAATCATGGCGGAACTGGTCTTCCAGAATGGTGGCCTGGTGGCAGACCAAGAGGCCAAACGGCTTGGGGAACTAGCTGGCATAGAGGTTTTCGTTTGGGTGAATGGCGATCTCTCCATGGGGTTCCGGGGCAGCATCTTGACCCTCCGTGCGAGGTTCATTGATGTCGAAACCTCAAAGCTCCTGGAGGTCTTTGAGGTCACCGGCCATGGGAAACCAGCGTTGGACCCAGACCGTTCAGCGAAAGATGCCGTGGCCCAAGGGCTGAAGGAACTGGCTTTGAAGATTCACATGGAATGATTGCCAAGGTTATTGACGTTTGCCCACCCCTTCCCATGGAGCGCCTGATGAACCGAACTCTAGCTGCTGGCTTGATCTTTTTCTCAACCATGGGGTTGAGCGCCCAGGAGGACGGGAGGACCCCTAAACCATTCTTCCTGCATATAGGTGTCAACAAGATCGACAGCGAGGCAGAGAGTTTCACCGCTGTCGGAGAGGTGGGCATACCCGTTCTAAGGCAGGGCCTCTCTTACATCGGAGTATATGCCGGGGGGACTTCTTGGAGTCGCGGTTCCTACGTTCAATCTTCCGTGTCGGAAGGAAGTCTCCTCAAGCAGAGCTCCTTCTGGGGTGGGGCGTATTGGGGTGATCAGTTCTGGACCGTGGGTTTGGCTGCAGAATATGGAAGTAAGCAAACATACACTGTCCCCACCTACACCAATGCTTACTACACGGGCATCACCAAAAACCAGTTCGGTGTAGGTGGGTTTGCCGCCCTTCACTGGAAAAACGGTTTGGGAGCCTTCATACGTGCTGGTTCTGAGAGCGGTGTGGGGGCTGGGCTGAGCCTTAATTTTTAAAGCCATCCCAAATTTTCGAAGATTCCCAACTAGCGCATTAGAAATCTCAATAAAAAAATGGTGAATCCATGATAAGCGGATTGAAGAAAGGTCCTCAGCCCAATGCCAAATTGGCATGGATAGCTGCATCCTTCTTGTGCCTCCTGCTCCTCGCCTGTGGAGGTGGCGGCACTCAATCCAACCAGCAAGCCCCTGCTCCACCATCCATCGCTTCCTTCTCCGCGGCCCAGGACCCCATAACGTTTGGGACCAGCACGACACTGGATGCCGTGTTCTCTAATGGCACCGGCAACATCGACAAGGGAGTTGGATCTGTAACTAACGGTTTGCCAATTACTACCGGCAATCTTTCCACCGACACGGTTTTCACCCTGACAGTGATGGGTGCGACGGGGACTCCCCCTGCAACCCAAACGGCCACTGTTCACGTGGTCCCTGCACCTATTCTCCCAATAATCACAGCGCCCTCTAGTGTCGTACCAGGTCAGAGCGGCTACACCGCTTCGGCCCCACTCATTCCTGCTCTTACCTATCACTGGACTATTGCAGGCGGATTGATCACCGGCGGTAACGGAACGGCCCAAATCACGTTCTCTGCTGGGTCTGCAGGAACCCTCCAACTCTCTTGCACTACCACAAATGCAGCGGGGAACTGCTCCAACCCTGCAACCGTAAGCATTGGCTCCGAGTCAGTGCCGGTTATCAACTCCTTTCAAGCTGGGCCATCCAGCATTTCCTCAGGCCAAAGCACAACCCTCTCCTGGTCCGTGACGGGGGCGGCAAGCCTCAGCATCAGCCAAGGAATTGGTGCCGTCACTGGGATGACCAGCTTCTCGGTCAGCCCCGCAGGGTCCACAACCTACACTCTCATAGCCACCAATGTGGCGGGAACAGCAACAGCGCAAGCGGTCGTTTACGTTGCAGGCTCTGCTCCCACCATTGGCCTATTCAATTCCAGTCCATTGACGATTGCCAGCGGTCAGACTTCCACCCTCCTCTGGTCCGTGAGTGGTGCTACGAGCCTCAGCATCAACCAAGGCGTAGGTGCAGTCTCCGGGACCAGTGTCCAGGTCACACCGGCCGCCTCGGCAACCTATACGCTTACGGCTACCAACCCTTCAGGTAGCGTTACCGCCACGACCACGGTCAGCGTCAATGTGACCCCACCAGTGATTTCGAGCTTCATCGCAACTCCAACAAACATTTCATTGGGGCAGGGCAGCATCCTGTCCTGGTCGGTGGCGGGGGCGACCAGTCTGAGCATCAGTCCCGGCATCGGAAACGTGACGGGGACCAGCGTGACCGTCAACCCAACTTCATCGACCACCTATACTCTCACTGCCACCAACGCTGGAGGCTCAACAACAGCCACAGTGGCAGTGTCCATGACGGGCAGCAAACCGACTATCGCAGGCTTTACTGCCAGCCCAGCCAGCCTCACGACGGGTCAAAGCGCCACATTGTCCTGGTCGGTGAGCGGAGCCACAAGCCTCAGCATCAACCAAGGGGTGGGTGCCGTCACTGGTTCCAGCGTGGCCGTGACGCCTTCCTCCTCGATAACCTACACCCTGACTGCGGCCAATTTGACTGGGAGCGTTACCGCCACTGCGACCGTCACGGTAACGGTGCCAGCACCGGCAATCTCCAGCTTCACTGCTTCCTCCCAGGCAATCACAGCGGGGCAGAGTGTGACTCTCTCCTGGGCAGTCGGGAACGCCACGAGCATCAGCATCAACCAGGGAATAGGGGTTGTCATGGGGACCGGCTTCGCCGTCAGTCCGGGCACCACAACCACTTATGTACTGACTGCGACCAACACTGGCGGCACCAGCACGGCATCTGTAACTGTGACAGTCACGATCCCCCCTCCGACGATTTCCAGCTTCACCGCGAGTCCCGTCACCATCACCTCCGGCCAGAGCAGCACCCTTTCCTGGTCCGTGACGGGGGCGACAAGCCTCAGCATCAGCCAGGGGGTGGGAACGGTGACCGGAACCAGCGCAAGTGTAAGTCCAACTACTTCTATAACTTACATCCTTACCGCGACCAACCCCGGGGGAAGCACTACAGGCACGGCCACCATAGTCGTCACCGGGAGCCTTCCTGTGATTTCCAGCTTCACAGCGAATCCTGCCAGCATCAACTATGGCCAGAACAGCACCTTGTCGTGGTCAGTGACCGGGGCCACCAGCCTAAGCATCAACCCGGGAGTGGGGACTGTCACCGGGACTAGCGTTACGGTGAGTCCCAGCACCAGCACTACATATACGTTCACCGCGACCAATACCACAGGCAGTAGTACTTCCACCCTGACTTGTTATGTCGGAGCGGGTTTCGTTGCTACGGGGTCCATGACCACGCGAAGGCGGGACAAGACGGAAACGCTCCTGCCCAATGGTTTGGTGCTTATTGCAGGTGGGAACAATTTCAATACCCTTGCCAGCGCAGAGTTGTTCGACCCATCCACGGGGACCTTTACGGCCACGGGGTCCATGACCACGCCAAGGCAGCAACAAACGGCAACGCTACTGCCCAATGGCTTGGTGCTTATTGCGGGTGGGTCCAATGGTATCGGTAACCTTGCCAGCGCTGAGTTGTTCGACCCAGCCACGGGGACATTTACGGCCACGGGGTCCATGACCACGGCAAGGAGTCTGCATACGGCGACGCTCCTGCCCGATGGCATGGTGCTTATTGCGGGTGGGTATGGAACCATTGCCAGCGCCGAGTTGTTCAACCCGGCCACCGGGATCTTTACGGCCACGGGGTCCATGACCATGGCAAGGTACCAACAAATGGCAACGCTCCTGCCCAATGGCATGGTGCTTATTGCGGGTGGGTTCAGTGGTAGCACTTTTCTTGCCAGCGCCGAGTTGTTCAACCCCGCTACGGGGACCTTTACGGCCACGGGATCCATGACCATGGCAAGGGGTACCAATATGGCGACCCTCCTGCCCAATGGTTTGGTGCTAATTGCGGGTGGGTCCAATGGTATCGGTAACCTTGCCAGCGCCGAGGTGTTCAACCCAGCCGTGGGGAGTTTTACGGCTACTGGGTCCATGACCACGGTAAGGAGTTTGCATTCGGCGACGCTCCTGCCCGATGGCTTGGTGCTTATTGCTGGTGGCGTTAGTGCCAGCGGCGACAACCTTGCCAGCGCAGAGTTGTTCAACCCCGCTACAGGGACCTTTTCCGCCACGGGATCCATGACCACGTCAAGGCAGCAACAAACGGCAACGCTACTGCCCAATGGCTTGGTGCTAATTGTGAGTGGGTATGGCCCCCTTGCCAGCGCCGAATTATTCAATCCTGAAGACCCTGCGCCTGGACAATTTTCCTCGACGGGGTCCATGACCACGCCGAGGCAGCTACAAACGGCAACACTCCTGCCCAATGGCTTGGTCCTTATTGCGGGTGGGAGCAATGCCAATGTTCTTGCCAGCGCCGAGTTGTTCAACCCCGCCACGAGGGTCTTTACGGCCACGGGGTCCATGACCACACCAAGGGAACTCCTGACGGCGACACTCCTGCCCAGTGGCTTTGTGCTAATGGCGGGGGGGTTCATCAGTACCCCTGGTAGCGCCGAGTTGTTCGACCCAGCCACGGGGACATTTACGGCCACTGGGTCCATGACCACGGCAAGGTATTGGCATACGGCGACGCTCCTGCCCAATGGCTTGGTCCTTATTGCGGGTGGGAGCAATGCCAATGTTCTTGCCAGCGCCGAGTTGTTCAACCCGGCCACCGGGATCTTTACCGCCACCGGACCCATGACCGCGGCAAGAGAGGAGCATACAGCGACGCTCCTACCCAATGGCTTGGTCCTTATTCTGGGTGGTTATAGTGGCAGCGCCTTCCTTGCCAGCGCCGAGTTGTTCAACCCGGCCACCGGGATCTTTACCGCCACTGGACCCATGACCGCGGCAAGAGAGGAGCATACCGCGACGCTCCTGCCTAATGGTTTGGTGCTTATAGCGGGTGGTACCAATGGCACCGCTGCCCCATCTAGCGCCGAGTTGTTCAACCCCGCCACAGGGACCTTTTTGGTCACGGGGACCATGAATACAGCACGGGCGGAACACACGGCGACGCTCCTGCCCAATGGCCTGGTCCTTATTGCTGGTGGCTTTGGCAACGGCGCCTTCCTTACCAGCGCCGAGGTGTTCAACCCGGCCACGGGGATCTTTACGGCGGAGTCCATGACCACGGCAAGGACTTCGCCTACAGCGACGCTCCTGCCCGATGGCCTGGTGTTAATTGCGGGTGGGTCCAATGGCAGCGCCCTTGCCAGCGCCGAGTTATATCAGTAGGGTTCAGTCAAGGTTCCCAAGCCCGAAACTGATCTAACCGAGACGATGGGGCAATCCCCTGGGCTCATGGCTTGTGGTGGCTAACACCTGGGGACCGGAACCGCTCCACCGCAGCCTGCTCAGGACCACCAGGGTTGAGCACCCGCTGCAGTTCAACATTCAGGGATCTCCCACCAACCCCGCCCCTGTTCATCGGGCACAGGACCTGGACGTCCTTGACTGGGTCGAGGCCGAACCGTTGGGGGATCCGGTGGTGGACGACCTCGATGATCTTGGCCAGGGCGTCCTCGGGTTCATCGGCCTCCACGAAGTAGAAGTCTGTGACCGCGTCCTTGGCCGTCACCCACTCAGGCATCTGACCGTGGTTGATGCGATGGGCGTTCACGATGATCCGGCTCTCGGCCGCCTGCCGGAAGGTTTCGGTCTGGCGGGCGACTGGGACGATCCCGGAGGCGATGAAGTCCGCCAGGACCTGCCCGGGACCGACCGAGCGGAGCTGGTCCACATCTCCAACGAAGATGACCGCAGCTCCGTTGGGCACGGCCTTCAACAGCGAGGCCATCAAGGGCACGTCCACCATGGATACCTCGTCTACCACCAGCATATCGCAGTCCAGGGGATGGTCAGGTCCTCGCTTGAACCCACCATTCTTGGGATCAAACTCAAGGAGTCGATGGATGGTCTTCGCTACCAGGCCGGTGCTCTTGGACAGCCGCTTCGCTACTCGCCCCGTGGGTGCTCCCAGGGCGATGCCTACCCCCTTGGCGGCGACGATCTGAAGGATGGACTTGACGATCGTGGTCTTCCCAACGCCGGGGCCGCCGGTGATGACCATGACCCGGGACGTAAGGGCCATGCTCACGGCCTCGTGCTGGCTCTTGGCCAATGTCACCCCAAGCTTGCCCTCCACCCAGGGGATGGCCTTCTCCTGGGCAATGACGGGCCAGGGAGGGGCCCCGGCGGCAAGGCTTCGCCGCGCCCCGAAAGTGAACCACCTTCGTTGGCCAGAACTGACCCAGGCTTGAACCCGGGATTCGTGGCTCAATGTGGCACTTTCCATTTCTCTCCCCAGGGGGGAGCGTGGAGGGCCTTCCTTTCCGTGGGCTTCTCGCTCAGCGAAACTCCCGCCTGAGTTTCTCCGTGGCCTTCTCCACGGTCCTCCGGGCATAGCGTTCGGCGTCCGCTCCTCTTCGAGCCGAGGCCTTTGCCACCAGGGCTTCGTAGACCTTCCTGGGACTCCAGCCGGCCTCCAGCATCCGACAGGTCCAGCCCCATTCCTGGCCAGAGGGGCTCACGTCCCGGTTGGTGGGGAGCGCCTTTTGGTGCCCCGAACCGCCTGCCTCACACACGGATTTTGGCCCGGCCACTGCAGGCGTCAGGACGTTCACCCAGCATCCACCACGCTTCCAGTTCCTGAACCCGGCCAGGCGTCCGAGGTGCTCCCCGGACACCGAGCCCGGGTCAGCACCGAGTTGCTCGGCCAGCCAACGCTGCCGGCGGCAGCGGCCAGCCTCATCCAGGGGTGCGCTGGTGGGCAGCCAGAGGTGACAGCCGCCTTCCAGCGAGGTCAGGATGGCGAGGCCGCCGTTGCTCTCCGCCACTTCGACCGCCCGATCCTGCGCTACGTCATCCAGAAACACCAGGGCCCAGGAATGTCCTCGGGCAGGCCGCACGTAGACGTCTGCCGCATGCGCATTTTCAGCCCGGGCCCAGGCCAGTGGCAGATCCTCCAGCGGCCGGCACCGCTGCCACAGCATGGCCCCATCGCGGCGCCGAACGGCCAGATCGGCCAGGTTCACGCCCAGTTCCCGCCAGGCCGTAAGCATGGCCTCCGTGTGCTCCGCGGCCTTCACGCGCTCAACCCTGCTGCGCGCGCAGAGAGGGCCCATCGATACGGACGGTGTGGCAATGGTGGCGCAGCCGGCTCAGCAGGGCGTCCACCAGGGCCGGGTTGCCCAGCAGCCCGTTCCATTCCACGAAGTCCAGGTTGGTGGTGATGATCGTCGGGAAACGCCGATAGCGTTCCTCCATGAGCTTGAAAAAGATGTTGGTCTGCTCAGGTTTCAGGTTCAGGTAACCCAGTTCGTCCACGCAGATCAGCGGAATCCGCACCAGGCGGTCGAGGAACTTGCGGGTGGACCGGTCGGCCACGGAGGCGTACATGTCGTCGAACAGGTCCTGGGCCCGGACGAACAGGGCGCGGTGCCCCTG
>Ga0316217_10002479_pt1 | contig 22162 bp, 17 predicted proteins | sample 1anoAmetaG_FD_203633 | JGI IMG/M metagenome (GOLD analysis project Ga0316217, IMG submission 203633) | Freshwater microbial communities from Trout Bog Lake, Wisconsin, USA - 1anoA | ecosystem: Environmental > Aquatic > Freshwater > Lake > Hypolimnion/Profundal zone | place: USA: Wisconsin...
GCCGTCCATGCACCCTTCGACGAGTCGCTCTCTTCCTTCGACTCCTCTGATCTAACACTCAATGCCATCTGGAATCTCTGCAAGCAGACGATGAAGGCCTCCACGGCCTTTGGTCTCTTCATTGATGGGGAGAGGGAGCGCATCCCATACGAGGGAGATGCCTACATCAATGAGCTCTCCTTCGCCGCCTGCGATCCGGACCCCAGGCTAATCCGCGCGACGTTCAGCCGGCTGATGGATCATCCCACCTGGCCGACCGAGTGGCTCCTGCACATGCCGATGATCGCCGCAGAGGACTACATGGCGACGGGTGATCCGGCGATCGCCACGAAACATTACGACGAACTCAAGAAGCGGATTCTGGCATTGAAGGTCAGGGAGGACGGTCTTCTCGTCGCTCCTGCCATTGTTGACTGGCCCGTCGTTGAGCGTGACAATTACAATGAGGGCGTCCCTTCGGTAACGATGCCCAAGGAAGTGGGGCCGGAGGTCAATACGGTGGCAAATGCCTTCTACTGCCATGCGCTGGATCGAATGGCATTCCTGGCCGAGGCACTCGGAAGGATGGAGGATACCGCCGACTTCAAGGCACGGGGGCAAAAAGCGCTCGCCTCGTTTAACCGGGTCTTTTTCGATCCGAAGACGGGCATCTACACCGATGGTGAGGGAAGCAGTCATTCCTCGCTCCATGCCAATATGTTTCCGGTCGCCTTCGGGCTTGTTCCCCGTGATCGCGTTGGCAAGGTGGCTGATTATTTAAAATCACGTGGCATGGCCTGCAGTGTCTACGGGGCCCAGTATCTGCTCGAGGCTCTCATGAAATCCGGGTTGGACCGCGATGCCGTCGCTCTCATGACCTCCTCCTCGCCGAGAAGTTGGCGCCACATGATTGACTCCGGTTCCACGATGACCTGGGAAGCTTGGGATCCCTCGGTGAAACCGAACCTCACCTGGAATCATGCCTGGGGAGCCGCCCCTGCAAACATCCTCTCGCGTTATGTCCTTGGTGTCCGTCCGCTGGTGCCGGGTTATAGCAAGGTTCTGATCGCCCCCCAACCCGGTGATCTCGCCTGGGTGATGGGAACGGTCCCGACGGTTCGGGGGCCCGTGAAGGTGAAGGTCGACAATGAAAAGACCTTCCGCCTCGAGGTAACGCTGCCTCCCGGCATGACGGGGGAGGTCCGCCTTCCGCAACACCAAGGCGGGGGATATTTTCTCGATGGAGAACCTGTGTGTCGGCAACCGTCTCATGGTGATAAAAAGGATTCCATCCTCGTGATCGAGATCCCATCTGGTAATCATTTCGTTGAAACCCATCGTGCAAACCTGCCCTAGGTAGTTGTTTCAAGCTCCTTGGCAGTTCGGGGTGATTCAACTATAGGATTTATCCTTCATGACCCCCCTATCTGCCAACGTGCCCGCTGTGGACCCAAGGGGCGGCTCATCCTACCGCTGGATCACTTGTTCCCTGCTTTTTTTCGCGACGACGATTCTCTACTTCGACCGGCAGATTCTTTCCCTTCTCAAAGAACCGCTTGCCTCACTCTTGCACTGGACCGATACCCAGTATGGCTTGGTGAATTCTGCCTTCCAGCTCTCCTACGGATTGAGCCTGCTGTTTTTCGGTTGGATCATCGACAAATACGGAACGAAGCTCGGATACTCGCTGACTATTGCAGGATGGAGTCTGGCTGCCGCGGCAACCGCCCTGGTCTCGACACTCGGTGGCTTCTTCGCGGCACGTCTCGCTCTGGGACTGGCCGAGGGGGGGAATTTCCCGGCTGCCATCAAGACAGTCGCCCTTTGGTTTCCCAGGAGCGAACGTGCTCTCGCCACAAGTATTTTTAACTCGGGTGCCAATGTGGGAGCAATCGCTGCCCCCGCGATCGTCCCCTGGCTCTATTACCAATTCGGCTGGCAATCGGCATTTCTGGCAGCCGGATTTGTGGGGCTTGTCTGGCTGGCCCTTTGGATTTCCTGGTATCAGGTACCCGCGGAGAAAAAAGGGATCTCTCGGGAGGAGTTGGACCTCATCAATTCCGATTCCACCCATGATTCGGAAACGGGTCCGGCAATTCCCTGGGGACGGCTGTTGGGCTACCGGCAGACATGGGCCTTTGTTATCTCGAAGTTTCTCACAGATCCGGTCTGGTGGTTCTATCTTTTCTGGCTCCCTTCGTTTTTCAAGGATTCGCGGGGTCTTGACATCAAGCATAGCTGGATTCTGCTCGTCACGATCTACTCGGTGGTCACACTCGTGAGCATCGCGGGCGGATGGTTCTCAGGTCATCTAGCGCGGTGTGGTTGGTCGCTGAACCTTTCGCGCAAGACTGTGATGCTTCTCTTTGCCCTCTGCGCACTCCCCATGCTAGCTGTCACCCATGTCAGCAATTGGTCTGCCGTCCTGCTGATCGGCCTGGCGGGAGGCGCTCATCAGGCTTGGTCAGCCACTCTCTTCACAACGGTCTCGGACACCTTCTCGAAGCGTTCCGTTGCCTCGGTCATCGGAATAGGGGGTCTTGCCGGTTCCGTCTGCGGTGCGGCATTCCCCTATGTCACCGGTCTGCTCACCGATCACTATAAAGCGCAGGGGGATCCTACGACTGGCTATGCAATCCTCTTCGGATTTTGCGCCGCCGCCTATCTTGTCTCCCTGGCCGTGATGCAGATTCTCAATCCCCGTCTTGCGCCCGTTTCCTGACTCTTCGGTGGCGAGTACCGCATGTCCCTAGCAATTTCAAAAACTTGCACCTACTGATAAAATAAGGATGATCCTTTAAAATGCTCATTCCCCCCTAAATATTATTATGAATCCCTTCCTCGGTGTCTTTTTCCATTGGCTGGGTGGCTTTGCCTCCGGAAGTTTCTACGTTCCGTACCGCTTCGTGAAGAAGTGGGCGTGGGAGACCGCCTGGATGGTGGGTGGATTCTTCTCCTGGATCATCATGCCTTCACTCCTGGCACTCCTGATGACCCATGATCTCTATGGGGTGCTAGCGCGCCAGAGCGGCAACACGCTTTGGTGGACCTATTTCTTCGGATGTCTCTGGGGGTTGGGCGGTCTGACCTTCGGACTCACCATGCGCTATCTCGGGATGTCACTTGGCATGGGGGTGGCGCTCGGGTACTGCGCTGCTTTCGGAACCCTGCTGCCCCCCATCGCCAAGCTCTTCCTTCCAGGAATCCCATGCGATGAGACGATCGTTCAGATCGCTTCGAACCTCCCCGGTCAGATCACGCTGGCTGGCGTGCTGGCCTGTCTTGTTGGTATTGCATTGGCGGCGCTGGCTGGTCTCAACAAGGAACGGGAAATGGATGCCTCCCAGAAAACGCAGGCCATTAAGGAATTCAACTTTCCGAAGGGTATCGCCGTCGCGACCTTCTCCGGCGTGATGAGCGCCTGCTTTGCCTTTGCATTGACCGCCGGCAAGCCGATCGGCGATGCCTCGCTCCTGGCGGGAACCGATCAAATCTGGACGGGTCTTCCGAAGCTCGTCGTCGTCCTACTCGGTGGCTTCACCACGAATTTCCTCTGGTGTGGTTATCTCCATTTCAAGAACGGCACAACTTATCAGTATCTCAGCGGCACTGTACGCGAGGAGCATGCCTCGCTCAGTGGGGCAGGTGGAGGAGAGCATGGATCGTCAGCTGCGGTTGCGACAGATGATGGCGATCTTAGGGTGCCGATGTTCGGCAACTATCTCTTCTCGGCACTGGCCGGGACGATCTGGTATCTGCAGTTCTTCTTCTACACGATGGGGGAGACGCAGATGGGCAAGTTTGGCTTCGCCAGCTGGACCCTCCACATGGCTAGCATCATCATCTTCAGCACGATGTGGGGATGGATCTTTCATGAGTGGAAAGGCTCCAGCAAAAAGACCCACGCCCTCATCGCCCTTGGTATCGGCACGCTCATCCTCTCCACCATTATCATTGGTATCGGCACTTGGTTCAAAGGGCATTCCTGATTTCAAAAGCCCCGACCGAATCTTAACCTCACTCTTTTATGAACGCCTACTCGCTCGCCAAGGAAACCTATGCCATCCACGGAGTCGACACCGAGGAGGTGCTCAAACGCCTCGCCGCCACGCCGATTTCGCTTCACTGTTGGCAAGGGGATGATGTCGGCGGATTTGAGAACGCAGGAACTGATCTGGCGGGTAGTGGTCTTGCTGCTACGGGAAACTATCCCGGTAAGGCCAGGACTCCTGAGGAACTCCGGCAGGATGTGGAGAAAGCCCTCTCGCTGATTCCGGGCAAGCACCGTCTCAATCTCCATGCCTGCTATGCGGAACTGGGTGGTAAGAAGAAGGAGCGGAGTGATTACGGGATCGTGGAATTCCAAGGATGGATTGACTGGGCCAAGTCCCGCGGGTTGGGGATGGATTTCAATCCGAGCTTCTTCGCCCATCCGAAGGCCGCCTCGGGATTCACACTCTCAAGTCCCGACAAGGGGATCCGTGACTATTGGATCGAGCATGGCAAGGCTTGCCGCCAGATCGGCGCTGAGATCGGCCGCCAACTCGGATCGACTTGTGTGACGAATGTCTGGATTCCCGACGGCTCCAAGGATCTTCCCGCCGACCGCAAGTCGCCACGCCTCCGTCTGGAGGCTGCACTCGACAAGATGTTTTCTGATCACATCGACCCGACTCACAATCTTGATGCCGTTGAAAGCAAGCTCTTCGGGATTGGTAGCGAGAATTATGTGGTTGGCTCCCATGAGTTCTACATGGGTTATGCCGTGAAGAACCAAAAGCTTCTCTGTCTCGACGCCGGTCACTTCCATCCGACCGAACAGTTGGCCGACAAGATCTCCTCGGTGCTTCAGTTTGTTCCCGAACTCCTGCTCCATGTGAGCCGTGGTGTTCGTTGGGACAGTGACCATGTCGTCCTGCTCGATGATCCGACGATTGCGATCATGGAGGAACTGGTGCGCGGGGACTTCCTTGGACGTACCCACATCGGCCTCGATTTCTTCGATGCCTCGATCAACCGGATCGCGGCCTGGGTTATCGGTACCAGGAGTGCTCAGAAGGCACTCCTTCTGGCTCTGCTTCAGCCGATTGAAAAGATCAGGCAAGCAGAAGAATCAGGTGCTCTTTGGGAACGACTTGCCCTCATGGAGGAGTCGAAGAGCCTTCCTGCCGGCGCGGTCTGGGAGGAGTTTCTGCTCAGGAACGATGTCCCTGCAGACTGGATGCAGGAAGTCCGTTCCTATGAGAGGGAAGCTCTCTCTAAGCGAGTCTAGAAAGAATGGGGCCGATATCGACCGTCTCTTCGCTTTTGACAAGGCGGCGCGCACGAAGGTCGACTACTGCCTGAGCCTCCTGGATACGGATCCTGCTTAGCAAACCCGCATCGCCTAATCCAGATGGAACAGGCTCCCCTCAAAGAGTGATCCCACGCCTCCCTCCCAGTCTTCTTTGATGCATATCCCCCGGGGGAAACGAGGGAGGGATTGCGAACCGTGTACCTCCCCTTGAGAAGCACACGCGGACGGCGGTGCTGTCCTTCTACAGGAATGGAGACAATGTGATCCAGGGAATGCCCTCTTTCTGGTATGCATTCCCTGAACGGCCAGCTTCCGGTGGGGAGAGATGATCCTTACTGATTCTCCCATTTGTGGCATCCATTTCTTGACTGCCAAGCATCCCGGAAGGAAACCGGCTTCTTTTCCCTCTATTTGACCTACGAATCGCAGCTCAAATCGTCCAACCCAATCGTCTCATGTCCGTTGGTGGATCTGTTTTCTAATCTTTCTGGCCACCGTCCTTCTCTACTCGGATCGTCAGTTTCTCTCCGTGCTCAAGTCGACTCTGGCCGAAGAGATCCACTGGACGGTCTCGCAGTTCGCGAATGTAAATTCGTGTTTTCTAGGAGCCTACGCTTTCGGGTTGCTTTTCACGGGGCGTATCATGGACAGGGTGGGCGTCAGGATCGGATATGCGCTTACGCTGTTCCTCTGGAGCGTCGCCACACTTTTACACACCCTTGCCGGTTCGGTCCAAGGATTCATGGTGGCGCGAATTTTCCTTGGGGTCAGCGAAACGAGTAATTCCCTGACGCGATCAAGGCCATTGCCCAGTGGATCTCCAGCACCGAAAGAACCTTTACCACGACCATCGAGAATGCGGGCGCGAATGTCGGTGCCGTTTTTGGGCCACTTCTGGTCGCATGGCTACTGCGGTTCAGCACGTGGCACGTCCCTTTCCTGATTGCCGGGGTGGCTGGCTTCCTATGGGTGGCCGTCTGGTTACTCTTCTACAGTAACCCGGGGGAGCATCAGATGGTTTCGAGTGATGAACTCGACCGGATCCGCAGCGATTCCACTGCAGCCAAGGAATTCCCGTCTCCCGTCCCATGGATCAAACTCGTTCGGCTTACTCAGAGTTGGTCATTCATCTAGGCAAAATTCCTGACTGATCAGGTCTGGTTCTTCCTCCTGTTCAGGCTCCCAAATTATTTCAAGAAAACGCGTTATCTCCGCACCAAGTTGAGCTTGTCATACCTCATAATTGCCTACGCCCTTGTCAACGTTATCAAGCTCATCGGGGGATATTTTCCAGGCTACCTGTTGCGGTGCGGTTGGAGCGGTACCCGCGCGAGAAAAACGGCGCTGATTGCTTATGCGTTACTGATCCTGCCTGTACTTGCGGTCTGATTCTCGGGGAACTGGGTGGGCGTGCTGCTAATCGGACAGGTCGGCGGTGCCAATCAGTCTTGGTAGGCAAATCTCTTCACGACAATCTCGGACATGTTCCCGCGCAAGGCGATCGGAACCCTCATCGGTCTCGATAGCATGGAGGAAGCCATCGGCAGCATGCTCTTCCAGTTTTTCTGCAGGCATCTTCTGAATTTCTACAAACCCGTGCATGCGTCCACCAGATAGTTCCTTCTTTTTGCCTACGCCGCCTCGGCCTATCCGGTTGCCTTGCATCTTTACAATCTCCTCGCCCCCAAATTCACGCCTCTTGATTTGGACGCATCATTGTCCCAAGCCCATCCTGCCGTCTGTTTCGGGGATGCAACGGCACCCGAATTCACTGTTTGGGGTCCGTTCGATATCCGTGATGCCGAGTCGACAGCAACCTGAATGATCATTGCGGTGGCGGGCGGGACAAGGAGTCGGAGAGTGTTCTTGTCCCCCGATGACAGGGGACTCCATTTTCCCTCCCAAGTACCGTCACGTAGGATGGAGGCGCCTCCGAGGGTAATTCCCACTTTCGATGCGACATTACCCTCCGGTGAGACGAGGCAGAGGCTCTGTGCTGGGCCATTGATCCCAGGCACATCAAGGGTGACGTTGCAGGGGCGCGCGATCGCCCCGTAAGTGCGGTTGATCAAGGTCACGCGCAATGCCCCGTCATCCAGCGAGGCGTAAGCGCGAAGTCCCGGATCTGTAGTGTTCACGCTAACCGGCACGATACGCCCGCCCACCCCCAGGGCAAACGCCTTGATCCCGTAACCGAGTGGTTGGACGGTACACCCTTCCGGGGTCACGTAATAGGCCGTGTACTTGCAGTGGACGAAGTTATCGCCCGCAGCCACCCCGTTGCCGGTGTGAAAGTTCACGCCTGCGGCACCGTGCGAGGCCCACCACCAAAGGAAATCGAGTCCCCAGAGTGATGCCGCGTAGGTATCGCTCACATCCTTCGCACCGCCATTAAAGAAGTTGTTGGCCTCCTCGAGACGGAAATGGAGATTCCTGGAGGTGGCCTCCGGGATAAGCGTGGCGACGCTCTGGTAGGTCTTTTCAAATTCACCCGAGAGCATCCTGTCGCGGCCGACCTCAGGAACTGGCACCCTGCCACCCGCTCCGCCGGGATAGAGATGAGCGGTCAGGAGGCTGACATGACCGTTCTTCCCGAAGTCGGCAAGGAACCGCAGGGGCCACTCGGTCTCCTTGTGCACACCGGGGCCCGCAAACTTAGCATCGGGGACGGCAGCGAGGACCGCGTCACGGAAACGGCACCAGTTCGTGGAGTAGGAAGCATAAGAATAACGCTCGTTCCCCGCACCCATTCGCTCGTCCGACCGTCGGTTGTCGACTTTCTCGGCGGGGTAGGCACTTGGTTCCTGTCCGATGGAAAAGCACTCGAGAAGATCGGGATACTTTCCGTTGATATACTTGGCGACTCTAGCATCCTCAGTTGGGTTCGCATCATAGAGGCGTAGGCAATAGATGACCTTCACACCCGCCGCCTTTGCGAAGGCAAAGAGGCTGTCGATATCAGACTCGGAGGGTGCGGTCTTGAAATCGCGGTCACCCATGTTCCCACCGATCCGAAGGCTCCCGATCCGAAGGGTGCGGAACAGGGTGACGAGTGCCTGGTTCGAAGGGTCAAAGTAGCGCTTTCCGGAAGCATCTGGAAGCAGGAGGGAGGTCTCGAAGCTGAGGCCCTCGAAGTCCGCAGGGATCAACGTTGCGGGTTTATCGAGATCGACCCGCATGGTGACCGCAAGGGGTGGCAAATTGCTGAAAGTATCGGCGGCTTTCAGGTAAGGGAGTCCCGTCAGCAGAGACAAGGCTAGCGCAAACAGGGCGGGGGAATAATTTATCATTTTTTTCAGAAAACAAGAGTCCCCACAACCCGTCAAGGCATGGATCCATGCGAGGGCGTAAACCTTGATCCGGGTGCAAGATGGTCTTTAAGAGAACTGATCAATCATCCATAACTAGACGCAATGAGTGTTTCTGTTCGATCCTTGGTGGAGTTAGGCGCCAAGTCTCATGTGAGGGCAACTCAATTCACTTTTTAGACTTTTCGTCACGGGAGCTTTCTATTTTGATGAAAACTTCCCCATGAACCCCTCATCAGTGCATCTTGGATTGGTCGATTACTCGATCCTCGTCCTCTACATTGCCTTCGTCATCGGCATCGGCTTCGCCTTGAAGCGGCAGATGAAGACCTCGTCGGACTTTTTCCTTTCTGGCCGTAATATTCCCGCTTGGGTGACCGGTCTAGCCTTCCTCTCGGCGAATCTCGGCGCGCTTGAGTTGGTGGGGATGGCTGCCAGCGGTGCCAAGTATGGCATCGCGACCTGTCACTTCTATTGGGTGGGCGCCATCCCGGCGATGATCTTCCTGGCGGTTTTCATGATGCCCTTTTACTACGGCTCGAAGGCACGCTCCGTTCCCGAATACCTGAAGCTCCGCTTTGATGAGCGTACTAGGGCATTCAACTCCATCTCCTTCGCGGTGATGACGATCTTCGCGTCGGGTATCTCCCTGAACGCTCTCGCCAAGCTCCTGCACAATCTCCTCGGCTGGGAGTACAACATCTCTCTCTGGGTCTGCTCCTTCATTGTGCTCCTGTATGTGCTTAAGGGAGGTCTTACTTCGGCAATTTACACCGAGGTGTTGCAGTTCTTCATGATAGTGCTCGGCTTTGCACCGGTGGTCTGGCTAGGCCTCAGGGATGCGGGTGGCTGGGATGTCATCAAGCAGAAGCTCTCGGGTGTCGCGGTCCACCCAGCCCTCTACAACCTCTCCGATTCCGCTTCCAAGACCTTTAATCCCGATGCCTGGACAAGTGCCTGGAAACCGCTTCTCGCTGGCCCCTCCGCCAATCCGATGGGGATCGATCTCTTTGCGATGGTCTTTGGCCTCGGGTTTGTCCTCTCCTTCGGCTACTGGTGCACGAACTTCCTGGTCGTCCAGCGAGCCATGGCTGCCAAGGACATGAAGGCCGCCCGGAACACCCCGCTCGTCGCTGCCGTTCCCAAGATGCTATTTCCCTTGCTCGTCATCCTTCCCGGCATGATCGCACTGGCCCTCTCGGCGACCCAGGGAAAGGATTATCACCTTCCTCAGGCTGTCATTTCGCAAGGACGCATGAAGGCTGCGGTAACCTCCCTTCGTGATTGCATAGCAAACCATGCAGACTCTGCGGTTGCGTCAAAAGCTCTCGCATCCGCTGCAGGAACTTCCTTTAACCCGGCCAAAGTGGAAGCCCTCCTGAAAGCCTCCCCAGGAACTGCTGACGCCCAGTTGGCCATCGGCATTCAGGATGCCGTGGTGAACGATTATGACGGGGTTATTCTGTCGCTCGTGAAGCGTTATTGCCCCACGGGGCTTCTCGGTCTTGCACTGACTGCTCTCCTCGCCTCCTTCATGTCGGGCATGGCGGGGAATGTGACCGCCTTCAACACGGTCTGGACCTACGATCTCTATCAGGCCTACATCGCCCCCGATAAATCGGACGAGCACTACTCCTGGATGGGGCGAGTGGTGACGGTGGCCGGTATCCTGCTCTCCATCGGTGCCGCTTACTTCGCCAGCATGTGGACCAATGCCATGGATATCATCCAGTTGGTCTTTGCCTTTGTGAATGCACCGCTCTTCGCAACCTTCCTGCTCGGCATGTTCTGGTCGCGCACAACCGGCACCGGAGCCTTTGTGGGACTCATCTCCGGCACGCTCGCCTCGGCACTCTTCCATGCATGCACGATCTCCGTGGGGAATCTCCCGGGGGTGAAGGGTGGCTACATCCACACCTTCTGGACACTTCCCAGCGATATGGCCCAGAACTTCTGGCTCGCGAGTTTTGCGTTCACGGTCTGCTTCCTTGTAACGGTCTTCGTCTCGCTGGCAACCCGTCGAACCAAGAGCAATGAGGAACTCACCGGTTTGGTTTACTCGTTCACTCCCAAGCAGTCGGTTGATCAGGCTTGGTATGCCCGTCCCGGTACCATCGGCATCGTTCTTCTGGCTGTCTGCGTCATTCTCAATTACATCTTCTGGTAATTCCTTATTACCTGGCTCCTCCCAACTCCCAGCTTCCAACCCCTAACTCTTTAAACTCCATGGGCCTCGATATCCGCTATCCGATCGGAATGATGTTCACCTTGATCGGCCTTCTGCTGGCCGCCACGGGGTTCTTCAGTCCCGAGAAACTCTCCCTCGGTATCAATATTAATCTCATCTGGGGAGCCATCCTCTTTCTTTTCGGTGCCCTCATGTGGGGTTCTGCGGTCCGGGCCAAGGGGAAATGAGTAACGCCAGCCCTGAACCTGGGGAGGGCGATTTCCGCGGCAAGCTTTCCGCTCTCGCCTCCACAGTCGGGCTCTCCATGGCGGGGGCATCGGTTCGTCGTTCCTCTTCCAGATTCTGTCTTGGCGTCGAGCATGGTGACTACAATGGAACCGAGTTGTTCGGTGTCGGCACCGATCGCTTCATCTGGATGGCGTACAAGCCGAATGACAGCGGGCGCCTTCGTCTCTTCAGTGGCAATTTCGAGAACGATGGTCTGATCGATGTGGCGCTCGATGCCATTCCCGAACCGGGATCAGTGAGTGATTCGTGGTCACGCTTTCCCTCCGGCGTCGCTTGGATCCTCAAGAAGGAGGGATACACGCTAAACAAGGGAATGGATGCGGTCCTGTATGGGAATATTCCCGGGGGAGGCATGTCCCGCTCTGCATCGCTGACGCTGAACCTTCTGATCTCAATGGCGGAGGTCAACGCGATAGAATTTCCCTCGGAAATGGGGGTCGTCGACCTCGCCCAAGCAGTGGAGAACCAGTATATCGGCTCCCCTTGCGGAAATCTCGACCAGATCATGATCCTCTTTGCCCGTGAGGGGATGGGAACGCATTACAATCCTGCCGATCGCTCGATCCGTCATGTGCCGCTTGGGAAGGGTGCACCCGATTTCCGTATCATGAGTCTCGACACCGGGACGATCCGACCGGGACTTGAAAAATCGACGTACAAGATTCGTCACGCCGAATGCGGCGAGTTGGTGGGTCTTTGCAAGGAACCGTTCGGCATCAATTCCCTTGGCGATGTCCGCAGTGAGGAGGTCTACCGATCGATTCTTGCCAGATTCGGCAACAGTCATCCTCATCTCTGCAAACGCCTGGATTACATCTATCATGCCCAGCAGCGCTTCGGTCGCATGCTCGCAGCCTGGTGTGAAGGCGATATCGCGACCGTCGGGGAGATCTTTAGGGCGGACGGGATCGGTTTGCGCGATGACTATCAGCTCTCTGGCAAGGAGCTCGAGACGATGTGCGATATCGTCAGGACTATCCCCGGAGTACTGGGTGAGCGAATGCTCGGAGGGGGGGACAAGGGTGCCAGTGGTGCCTTGGTGATGAGTGCCAGTGAATCTGCTGTTCGATCGGCGGTGGAGATCGCTTATCCACGCAGTCACCCCGAATATGCCGGAAAATATGCGGTGCACTCCTGCAGGATGGTGGATGGGATAAAAACTCTTCCGGCCTTGGAATAAGCTCCTTGAGTCATGAAGACTCTCTTTAAAAATGCGCGTCTGATTCTTCCGCCGACGGAGAAGAGTGGAGGGAGTGGTTGCGGATCATTACTTGTGGAAGAGGGGGTGATTCGTTCGGTTGTTCCATCAGGAGAGGATGATTCTATTTCCGATGTTGACCAAATCATTGATTGCTACGGTGACTTTCTGGCACCGGGCTTGGTGGATCTCCACTGCCATGGAGCCTTGGGGCGCGATGCGATGGAGGCTACTCCGGAGGCCTTCCGGGAAATTTTGCGATACCATGCCTCCAACGGAACGACGACCGTGGTGCTGACGACCGTGTCGTCATCATTACCGGAGATGCTCGCCGTGCTTGCATGTGCAGAGCAGTGCCGCGATGAAGCCCTCGATTTCCTTTTTGCGGGAATTCATCTGGAGGGCCCCTATTTCTCCCTCCTCCGGAGAGGAGCTCATCGTGCGCAGATGCTACGCCTGCCCTCCGAGGGTGAAATCTCGGCTCTTTTGGATCATGCCGGCATGATTCGACGCATGACCCTCGCGCCGGAACTTCCCGGTTCCCTGAAGTTGATTAGAATGCTCTCTCAGAAAGGAATCTCGGTGAGTGCGGGGCACTCCGATGCCACGGAGGAGGAGGCATTGGCTGGCTTTGATGCAGGAATCACCCAAGTGACTCACTTGCACAATGCGATGTCTTCGATTCGTAAAACGGCACCCGATTCGCGGCGAGGACTTGCCGAAGCCGCCCTGGAAACTCCGGGAATCCTTTGCGAGTTGATCGCCGACGGGATTCATGTCTCCCCAGAATTGCTTCGCGAGGCGTGGATGTCGAAGGGATGGGGGCAGGTCGCCCTTGTTTCCGATGCCACGGCCGGCGCAGGCCTCGGAGAGGGTGGCGCATTTGACTTGGGAAGCCTTCCCTGTTGCATCGAAGGAGGGGCTGCCTGGACCGATCAGGAGAATGGCAGATGCCTTGCAGGAAGTGCCTCAGTCCTGTTTGAGGGGATCAAGACAATGGTCGTCCAAGTCGGTATTCCCATAGAGGAGGCCGTGGCGATGGCGAGTCTGGTTCCTGCCAGATCTCTTGGCCTTGAGGGAAAACTTGGATCCTTGGCCCCGGGAAAAATTGCCAACCTGATGCGTTTCTCCAATCAATGGGAGATCCAGGATGTGTGGATCAGGGGCAAAAAACTCTAAAAAGTTCGGAAAATCACGCCTTAGCGCTGATCGTGAGTCTTGCGGGAGGGGTGCTTTCATGGAGATGATGGTCGGATCGCACGCCATCGCTACAGCTGGGAAGAGGGGAAAGAGCTACGCCGGAAACCATGGTTTCTGCGGCTTTGGTTCCTCGTGCCGGTTTCGGTTCTTATCCTCGTCTTGGTGGGGGCTCTGGCGGTCTACGGATGGCTCGTCTCGGAGTTCAAGGCCAAGGCCGATGCCTTTGATCTTTCGAAAATTCCCAAGATGGAATCGGCAAGCGTCATCCTTGACCGCAACGGTCAGCAGATGGGGAAGATCTTCATTCAGAATCGACTACCCATTCCCTACGACCAGATCCCGAAGGAAATGGTGAATGCGGTCGTAGCCGAAGAGGACAATAGGTTTTTTGATCACCACGGGGTCGATTACTTCGGAGTTTTGCGTGCCGCGATCAGTAATTGGCACCAGGGGAAGACGAAGCAGGGAGCCAGCACGGTGACCCAGCAGTTGGCTCGCAATTCCTTCGATCTCCATGAGAAAAGCTATACCCGCAAGCTTCTCGAAATGTTCCTGGCGCAACGCATCGAGGATCATCTCACCAAGGAGCAGATCATGAATTACTACCTGAACCGTGTCTATTTCGGCAGCGGCTTCTACGGGGTTGAGGCGGCCGCAAGGGGGTATTTCGGAAAAGCGGCCAAGGATCTCACGGTGGGGGAGTGCGCCATGCTTGCCGGACTGCTAAAAAACCCCAACCACTATTCCCCCTGGAACAAACCGGCCGAAGCAAAGAAGGTCCGTGATTTCGTTCTTGGACGCATGCGGGAGATGCATCTGATCACGCGTGAGGAATACGACAACGCCGTGGAACTGAATCTCTTCGTCCGCAAGAGAACGAATCCCAACAAGATTTCCTACGCGATCGATCTTGTCCGCCAGCAGGCAATCGCGGCTCTCGGATACGACACCGCGATGAACGAGGGAGTGAAGATTCAGACGACCTTCGATGCCAAGCTCCAGATGGCGGCGGAACGTGCCCTACGTTCCCGTCTGGAGGAGGTGGAGAAGCAGCCGGGATTCGCCCACATCACTTACTCCAAATACCGGGAGATCAACCAGAAGATGGAGGAGGCTGCTCAACATGGGGAGCCTGTCACCATGCCCCCCACCGGCTATCTGCAGGGAGCGGTTTTGGCGGTGGAGAATGCTACCGGAGGTATCCTGGCCGTTGCCGGTGGACGTGATTTCCTTCACAGCGAATACAACAGGGCGCTTCAGGGGCGCCGTCCGCCCGGAACGCTCTTCACCCCGATGGTTGCCGCGGCAGCCTATGCCAACGGAACTTTCCCTGGGGAACCTGTGGACGATGATTGCATCGACAATCACTTTGTCATGATCGGCGGTGATAGCGGCATTCTCGGGGAATGGGGTGTGGAACGCGCCGATAATGATTACGAGGGACCCATACCCTCGAGCGAGGCGGTGGCACGCGGAAAAAATTCGGCCGTGGTACGCCTTGGATTCAAAACAGGCTTGGATCAGTTGGGTGAGTTCTGCAAGGCCGCGGGTATCCGTTCACCCCTGCGCGATGTGGCCAACGCCTACCTGGGATCCAGCGAGATGTCCCTTGATGAACTGACGCTTGCCTACACCGCTTTTCCCGGGAGGGGTAGTCGGCCATCGAAACTTTTCACGATCACGCGCATCACCGATCAGGAGGGCAATCTACTCTATGAGGATCCGGTGACACGTGTTCCCGTGCTCCCTGCCGAGGCCTCCTACCAGGTCCATGCCGTCCTTCAAGATTCCCTCTTCAAGGCATGCGCGCAGGAAGCGGCGGCTTCAGGCATCTCGACGAACGCTCCCTTGGCAGGGAAATCGGGCACTGCCTATGATTTCACAGACACGTGGTTCGTGGGATATTCCAGCGCGGTGACCTGCGGTGTCTGGGTCGGCTTTGACAAGCCCCAGAGGATCTATCGCGGTGCTTTTGGCAAGGATCTCGCCCTTCCCATCTGGGCTCAGGTGATGAACGCCTCCCTGACGGCTTTCCCCTCCGGTGCTATACCTGTGCCTTCAGGGTTAAAACAGGTGGAGATCTGTCGAAGTTCCGGATTACTTCCTGCCGAAGGATGCCGCAGACTTCCCGGAATGCTTGCCACGGAATATGCGACGGAGGCCGAGATGCCCACGGGAATTTGTGATGTCCATGGTGGAGGGGTGAGGAATTACAATCGCGACATTGATCAGGCCGAGTGGCCAAGGGCTGCCGCCGCCGTCGACCTGAGCAGGGTGCGTCCCATTCCCGTGAATGCACCCACGCTTCTCGCCCAGAACGATCTCTATCGCGCCGTTAACCCTGCCCTCAACTCAACCGCCACTGACGACGGAAACATCAAGGTTGCGCGTGCAACATCGCCCGATGGGAAGGATCCCGGATCCGATGGCAAGGGAGGAGCAAGTGCCACGAATGTTGCCGTTGCGCAGCCGGCCGGTGAGAAAGAGGTGAGAAAAGCCGAACCGGTACGCCCTATGGACCTGCCAACGGCTACACCAGTGATGAGTATTCCGGCCCCGAAACCGGCAGAATTTTAGGTTTTTACTCCCAGAGCCCCTCCACGGCCTTTACCGCTTTTGTGTAGAGCGGATGACGTCCACCTCGGGAGAGTTCCGCCAGAAGGATCTCACGCGTTTCTTCCCTGGGAGCGCGCACCATCCTGCTGGTGGTGGCGATCTCGGAGCCTTGTGCCGTTGTCACGTAGAGATCCGATCCGGATTCCCTCAGGAGATTAAACGAAGCTGTTTCCGAGGAGAGGCGCATCCGCGAAATGCTGGCACCCTCGGCTTCCTTGAATTCGACACCTATGGTCTTCCCGTGCCTGTCGCGAAATTCTGGGGTGAGGGATGATTTGGAGAGGCTCCATCCCAGACGATCGGCAATCCAACCCACGAGCAGCAGGGCGGTCGTTCGGGAACCGGGGGCGTAATCGAGCTCCATTTTTTCCAACCGATCGAGTTCCGGGAGGGTTCCCGGGGCATCAAAGATCGCAGCCAGGGCCTGCCTCACGGGAAGTGAACGGGCCCAGTTCAGGTCGCAGAGAACGGTGCGCGCTTCGGCGAGACTGGCGATCTGCCTGATTAGGTCGAATTGCTCCTTGGGGTTCTTCCAGTGCCTGCTGTCAAAGAGCAGTCGGTCTACCCAGCGCCAGAGTTTGCCATCAATGGGCGGATGGAAATCAGCCTGCCACCAGAGGCAGAGAGGAAGATCGGAATCAAGATGGGAGAAGACGACGCTTTGAAGGGAGCGGGCTGCAGTTCCGGCGAGTTCGAAGGAAATCTGTTCGCTGCAAACAGAGCCGCCCTGGGATCCCCTGAGGTAGCAATGCATGGTGATCCATGCCTCTGCGCTGGTTCCCTCTGCCTTGGGATCGGCCTGAATAAGAATCGCGCGCATCGCGTGCTCCCCGGCAATCCCGCGGATGATCTCGGTGTTCCTCTCGAGGGAACCGGGCTTCTCATTGTAAATGGCGAGATTGATGAGCGAGGCGCGGGTTTTGGTGTCGCCGCTTTCCTCCCAGAGTCTGCCGAGTTCACGATCGATGCCGCCGATCGGCACCGGAATGCCGGGCACGAAGCTCACATTCTCCTCCAGGTGACGCCGTGGCGTGCCGCCAGTTCCGCTGCTTCGGCCGGTCCCCACGAGCCGGCCGTGTGGAAGGCCAGATCATCAGAGCGGGTCTTCCAGGCCTCCTCGATTCCGTCGACGAAAGACCATGCTTCCTCGACCTCGTCGCGACGCGCAAAGAGGGTGGCGTCGCCGGACATGGCGTCGAGCAGAAGACGCTCGTAAGCCTCGGGTGTCGCCTTGCCGAAGGAGGTTCCGTAGTGGAAGTCCATCTTCACCGGTTCGATGCGGAGACTGGAACCGGGCATCTTGGCGCTCATGCGCAGGGAAACCCCCTCGTCCGGCTGGATGCGGATCACGAGCACATTCTCGTCAAGGCCTTCGCCGCTCTGGTTAAAGAGGACACGCGGCACGCTCTTGAAGGTAATGGCGATCTCGGTGCCGCCCTTTGGCATCCGCTTGGCGGTCCTGATGAAGAAAGGGACACCGGCCCAACGCCAGTTGTCGATATTCACCTGCAGGGCAACGTAGGTTTCGGTGGTCGAGTCCTTGGGAACCCCCTCCGCCTCGCGGTAACCCGGAACAGGTTGACCATTGATCAGCCCTGCCGTGTATTGTGCCCGGACGACATGCTTGAAGACATCATCTCCCCGGAGAGGGCGCAGTGACCGGAGAACCTTCACTTTCTCATCGCGCACGGCATCGGCACTCAGGCTGGTGGGAGGCTCCATCGCCGTAAGGGTAAGAAGCTGGAGCAGGTGGTTCTGCACCATGTCCCGCATCGCGCCGGAGGTGTCGTAGTAACCTGCGCGGCCCTCGACTCCGAGGGGTTCGGCCGCCGTGATCTGCACGTGGCTGATGTGATTGGAATCCCAGAGCGATTCAAAGATCGAATTGGCAAACCGCATCACCATGATGTTCTGGGCGGTCTCCTTGCCGAGGTAATGGTCGATGCGGTAGGTGTCCCGCTCTGGGAAAACTTCACTGACCAGGTTGTTGAGGAGTTGTGCGCTCTTGAGGTCCTTTCCGAAAGGCTTCTCCACGATGACACGTGCCCAGCTCCCCTGAGCGGCGGTGCTCAGTCCGCTCTCCCTCAGGTGACTCAGGATGACAGGGAACTGGTCGGGTGCGACGGCAAGGTAGTAGAGTCGGTTTCCTCCTGTGCCGCGGTTACGATCCTGCTCCTCCATCTGCTTGGCCAGCGTCGAGTATCCGTCAGCCTGATCGAAAGGACTCTGGTGGTAGGTGATCGAAGAGGCAAATTGCGTCCAGAGTTCCTCGTTGAGAGGGGTTCGTGAGAATTTGCGTGTCGATTCCTCAAGTTCCTTGCGGAACTGCTCGGAGGTCTTTTCGCGTCGGGCAAATCCAATTATGGAAATGGCCGGAGGCAGGGCTCCCTCCGCGGCGAGATTGTAGAGCGCCGGGATTAGCTTGCGATGGGTCAGATCGCCGGTCGCGCCAAAGATGACGAGCGTGCACGGCTCCGGCGAGAGTCGATTGGCGATCCCCTCTCGCAGTGGGTTCACGGGTTGCAAAGGCATGGTTTTCGGTAAAAATTAACGAACGGAATAACGAAATAACGGATTGCCAACTGGCTCCTTCTCTCCAGGTCAGGGAAGGGGGAAGCGGGAGGTGAATTTGGTTACTTCGCGACGCAGGGCGGCGAGAGCTGCTTCATCGTGGCGGGACTGAAGTCCGGTGTGGATGAAGTCGGCTACCTGCATCATCTCCTCTTCCTTGAATCCACGCGTTGTCATGGCGGGAGTTCCTAGTCGGATGCCGCCGGTCTTGGAGATCGGTTCGGTGTCGAACGGAATGGCGTTCTTGTTGACGGTGATGGCGGCCTTGTCGAGAGCCTCCTGGGCTTCAAGACCATTGATCCCCTTGGAACGGAGATCAACCAGCAGCACGTGGTTGTCGGTGCCACCGGAGCTAATGGTGTAGCCAAGCACCGAGAGGCGGGCCGCAAGGGCCTTGGCATTGTTGACGACCTGTCGGGCGTATTCCTTGAAAGATGGTTGGAGCGCTTCATGGAAGCAGACCGCCTTGGCTGCTACGACCTGCATAAGAGGTCCGCCCTGAACGCCCGGGAAGACCTGTCCATCGATCTTCTTCGCGTACTGCTCCTTGCAAAGGATGAGTCCGGAGCGAGGACCACGCAGACTCTTGTGAGTGGTGGTCGTGACGAAGTCGGCATAGGGAACCGGATTCGGGTGAACACCGCCGGCAACGAGTCCTGCGATATGGGCCATGTCAACGAAGAGGTAGGCTCCCACGGAGTCGGCGATCTCGCGCAGTCTCGGGAAGTCGATCTCACGGGGATAAGCTGAGGCTCCGGCCGTGATCATGCGGGGCTTGACCTCAAGCGCCTGCTTGGCAAGGGCATCGTAATCGATACGCCCGTCTGCCTGCGAGACGCCATAGTGGGTGACCTCGTAAAGTTTTCCCGAGAAATTCGCCTTGTGTCCATGGGTCAAGTGACCGCCGTGGGCGAGATCCATGGTAAGGATCCTGTCACCGGGTTGAAGCACGCTGAAATAGACCGCCATGTTGGCCTGGCTTCCGCTATGGGGCTGGACGTTGGCATGATCGGCACCGAAAAGCTTCTTGGCCCGTTCGATCGCCAGGGTCTCCACCAAGTCGACATTCTCGCATCCCCCGTACCAGCGGCGTCCGGGGTAACCTTCGGCGTACTTGTTGGTGAGGCATGACCCCTGGGCCTCCATGACAGCCTGACTGGTGAAGTTCTCCGAGGCGATGAGTTCGATATGCTCGACCTGTCGATGATGCTCGGCAGCGATTGCGGCTGCGATCTCTGGATCGGTTATGGTAAGTGCAGGGTTGGTATCGTTTGGCTTGGACATGGTGATGGTAGATTGATCCACAAAATCGCGTATTTGTACCAGCGCGCTTTTGATGACATCGCGGCAGCGTTTGTAACTCTGAAGTCCCTGGCCGATCGGATCGGGGACGTCACCGCCGTTTTTGGTGAATTCGCCCAGGAGTCGGACTTTGTCCGCATGCTCCGGAAAAAGAAGCTCGATCAGGCGGTAATGGTCCTGAGTCATGGTGAAGACATGACTGCAGCGCTCAAGAAGTTCTTCCGTTACTGGTTGGCTGCGGAAGCGCTTCAGGTCGATCCCGAGCTCCGCCAGGGCATCGACGGACGCCTGGCTTGCCTGGGCGCCTTTCGTGGCATTCATCCCCGCGGAAAGAACAGTGATATCCCTCCGGTCCCGAAGGAGTTCTTTCATGAGGCCCTCCGCCATGGGGCTTCGGCAACTGTTTCCTGTGCAGACGAACAGGATGGTTTTCATGAAGGGCTGTGTGCCCGATGTAAGAACCGCGACATTAAATTTAAGTTATGAATCTAAAAATCTGAAGTCAATGCGCTCATCGTGATAAATTTACGTGCAAATAACATTTCCTTCTTGAATCGGTGGAAGGTGACTCTGCAGGCAGTATCATGCTTTTTTGAGTGACATGCGGCATGCGCAGGTGATACATTTCAAACCTAATAGTTATGCAACGTAAAAGTGCCTTCTCCCGCAGACTCCCCGATCTAGTCACCGAAGAGCTGGTCGCAGTTCTTTCAAAGAAGGGGGCTTCCTTCGAATTCAAACAACTTTTTGACGTGGTTCACGACCGCCTCAAAAAGCGCAATGCCGCTAGCGGTGGCGAGGAGATGCTTCGCCTACGGGCCTATGAAAAGCTGCAGCATCTTGTTTCCCGCAACATGGTTAAGAAGAACGGGAAGAAGTACAAAGGCTTGGCCTCCCTTGCCAATGCCATTGCTCCCGAAGAACCTCTTCCTGCACCTCAGGTTCCGAGCGTTGTCTCCATTAAGCCTGTCACGGTTGAATCCATCAAGAAGCCCGCAGCCAAAAAATCCCCAGCAAAGCCTGCGGTGAAAAAGTCCGCTGCACCCGCCAAAAAAGTACCTTCCAAGTCTTCGAAGATACTCAAGCCTGTTGTCAAGAAGGCTGTGAAAGCTGTCAAGGTGGTTAAGAGCGTAAAAAAGGTCTCCAAGCGCTAACTCTACGTAGTTCACATGGACAGTTCGCTCAGCAGTTATGGATCACTCGTCATCCATATTGTGGTTTGCGTCGGATTGGCGCTCTCCACATGGATCGGCAGCCTCCTGCTAGGTCGCATCGGAACCCGCACGGGGGCCAAGGATATTGCCTACGAGTGCGGAATGCTTCCGGAGAAGGGACCTCAGCCCCGCTTCAGCGTCAAGTTCTACCTGGTGGCGATGCTCTTCATCCTATTCGATATTGAAATCGTTTTTCTCTACCCCTGGTCAGTTGTTTACCGGGAGTACCTCATGCAGTATGGAATTAACATCCTGATTACCCTGGTCACCTTTTCCGTCATTCTGTTTGTTGGCTACATCTATGCCATCAAAAAGGGTGCGCTGAACTGGTCCAAGTAATCGTTGTCTGGGGAGGTCTTGACCTCCGAATCGATACAGGTATGGTTCACATCCCAGTTTTTAGGAAGGGTGGCTGAGTCCGGTTTAAGGCACTCGACTCGAAATCGATCGTGGGGTAATTCCCACCGCGGGTTCGACTGGCATGCCACGATCAGTGGCACTTGAATGTAGCGAAGCCAATTTCCAGAGCCTCGCAAAGCGAGGATCATCCCGCCCTTCAGAGCCTATGAGAATCCGTGGAAAACAGGTGGAACTTGACCTGAGTGCTCCACGCGATATGGTTCACATCCCAGTTTTTAGGAAGGGTGGCTGAGTCCGGTTTAAGGCACTCGACTCGAAATCGAACGTGGGGTAATTCCCACCGCGGGTTCGAATCCCGCCCCTTCCGCCAAACTGTTCCCATGGCAGCTTTTTAATCGGTTCCACTCTTGGCATCTGGGATTCCCCTTTTTATTCTTCATTCCATGAAGTTTTTACAACGCCACCACGCCCTTGCCATTACCTTGCTCTGTCTGGCTGTTTCTTCCTGCAATAAGAAGCAGGAGTCTGGAATCCCTGTCGGACAGTTTGCCTCTTTGACTGGAGGACAGGCGACTTTTGGTCAGAGTACCGACAAGGGGGTGCAACTTGCCCTTGATGAAATCAATGGCTCGGGTGGTGTGC
>Ga0316217_10002480_pt1 | contig 22148 bp, 18 predicted proteins | sample 1anoAmetaG_FD_203633 | JGI IMG/M metagenome (GOLD analysis project Ga0316217, IMG submission 203633) | Freshwater microbial communities from Trout Bog Lake, Wisconsin, USA - 1anoA | ecosystem: Environmental > Aquatic > Freshwater > Lake > Hypolimnion/Profundal zone | place: USA: Wisconsin...
GCCTATATTTAAAGCATATTCCACTTCTGCTATGCCAATAAGATTTATTGCTTTTGTAATACTGCTGTTATTGGGCGTTGTAACTACCTCTGCGCAAAAAAAATTAACCGGCGTTATTAGCGAAGAATTTAACCACATGTCATGGCACTTTTTATCAAACGTGTGCAGTTACGAAGATTGGCGTTGCGCGTAGGGAGTCGCCAAGCCTATCTGCCAAGTCATTCATGCGGCCCATCCTGTGTTTTATTCGGAACATGAAGTGTAGTGGCAGTTCCGGCAGTTTAGGCAGTTTATAACTCAAACTGCCTAAACTGTCTAAACTGCCACCGCTACCAACTTTATTAATTACATTTTTATTACTCGGTGTTTGCATAGAATCTAAAAACAGAAGAGCGGGGGTTATAGTCATGGCATTGTAATCCAGTTGTATCGTTTTGCATCAGGGGGAAGGCTACCCGCGGGCGATACAATGATACAGTTTTGAGATTTGGGTTCTTTACCCTGTGGCTACGTATTTTACCCGGGCTTGATATAGTAAATAAAATTTACCCCGGTAAATTATAAAAATACTCCCCCAACTACATAATAATATATTATTATATAGCAAGTAAGAGGGTAAAATACAGAGAGTGCTAAATAAGAACCGGGGCTTTACCGGTGCAATGGTTTAACTGAAGATTTTTTAATGCCGGTTGATACCTCAAAGATACAGATAATATGTCAATTATTTAAACATTGTGACTTGGAATTGTGAGCGGATTCCCTGAAAAAGTAATCATCCATAAACTGTATCGTTGTATCGCTACCGGGGAGCCTAACCCCGGGTACTAAACGATACAGTTTCACCAGGTATTAAGTAACACTGGCAATAATTTTAAGAAATTATGAAGTGGCAGCAGTGGGTGGCAGTATAGACAGTTTAGGCAGTTTGAGTTATAAACTGCCGGAACTGCCACTGCTGCCAACTATATTTTGCCCCATTTTGGCGGAGCGGGGACGGTTCGCTCAAATGCAATTACCAGTTTGCCCCCGGTTATTTCGTGGTCTTAGCCCCCATTTGTTGACCCATTTTTTCGTATGCAACATCGTTGGGTTCCCATAGTTCAACCTTATTTCCTTCGGCATCCATAATGTGAACAAACTTTCCGTACTCAACGGTTTCAATTTTGTCGGTAATGGTTACACTGTCTTTTTTTAGTTGCTCAACAAGGGCATCCAAATTCTCTACCCGGTAATTGATCATAAAGTCTTTGGCAGAAGGTTCAAAGTACTTGGTAGTCTCCTTAAAAACGCTCCAGGTTGTAAAACCTTTTTTAGTGCTATCTGCTCCCTGATGCCATTCAAAAACTGCACCGTATTGGTTGGTGTTTACGCCCAGGTGGGTTTTATACCACTCCCGCATCATTTTAGGGTCTTTGCACTTAAAAAAAATGCCACCAACACCTGTTACCCTGCCTTTTTCTGCCTGGCCGGCCGATTGTACCGTTATCATCCTGTTAAATGCAAAACCAAAACAGAACGACGTTACTATTGCCAGAATTATTAATGCTGATTTTTTCATTTGTCAGAGTTTATTTTAATGGTTGTGTGGTGTGGTAAACTTCCTGTAAGGGGCTGAAACCTACTTAAAATACTTTCCTTTCGAAGTAATAAAACTCAACCACACTTTCCGGCCATGAGATAAGATGGTTTTTAAATCCGTTTTTTAACGAGATGTAATTATAGTTTTTGGTGCCTGCCATAATCACCTTGGGCCCCGATTCAGCCAACTGTTCGTCGGTTATAGTTGCCGGCGTAACCAAAGCTGTATGTCCGGGCCTGTGCGGATCAGGATTTTGAACCACTGCCACAACAACATAGCCCCGGTTGGCATAGTCCTGTGCCGCAGCATACCGGTTAGCACCAGTTACCGGTCGCCAGCCTTTATCATGCGCTTCCGGTGTTTTAAGCCAGTCATATTGCGCGTTAGCCAAAAGCGCTTGTCCATGCTCTGGCGGACGAAGAATATAAATGTCAAGCTTTTTGCATGCCGCAGCGGCAAAAGCGCTGCAATGTGTCTTAATGTTATGTGTGGCATCGGGATTATCAGCTACACCTGTTTCCCAATTAATGTGCTGCCCGGCAATCCATAAGTTCTCTACATCCAGGCTTAAATAAAATTCCTTCAACTTTTTACCATGCTCATCAGGTTTATGAACCTCCTGTGCTGCCAACACCGAGGAAAACAATAAGAAGAATATAAGGGTACCTCTCATCATAACTGCAACTTTAAAGTTTATAATGGTTTACTGATGCCACCAATGTTAAACAAATATTTGAAAATAGCATAGCGTGTACATCAATGTAAATGTAAGTCAGGATTACAATTGAGTACCGGCAGTCAGATAGTGCTCACAATTCGCTAAAGGCTTGAATCAAATTTTTAAGCTAGCTCATTTTCCAAAAAACTAAAACCCACTAAAAAAACATACTTTTATATAAACCATGTTTTTTCATACAATGGTGCACAAACTAACTTTAATCCTCTTTTTTGCAGGCTGCGTATTACTCACCCGCGCACAACAGAATATAAAGGATTTTACCCTGCAGCATATACATACTGTGCAAACTATAGACCCCTCCGCCAATAGCGACACAGACCTGGCCGACATAGGCAAAGCAATTGGCAATGCACGTATTGTAATGCTGGGAGAACAGGACCACGGCGTGTTTTATGTAAAGGATATGTATCCGTGCGATAGAGTAGAGTAAATATCACTTTTTACACAGGCATAAAGTACAACCCTTTCAAGCTAATATCGCCTCACCGCCCTTACATTTTCAAGAAACGTCTTGCCTCCTGACACAAAACCCGCAGTCAAAATATTAAGTTGTTCATTACCTTGTTAGATTTACGCTTCTGGATTCTCATGTATTTTATTGATTTTATACCATTTTATTGACACTTTCGCCCCGCCTATGCGGCATAAAATATTAAATGTATAATATAACTTCTGCTCCTTTTTTCCGCGCACTGAAAAAAGTATTCCCGGTCCTTTTTATTTCGAGAGTCATATTAACATTATGCGGATATTTCTCTATCCGGTATATAGGCTTGCTTCACCCCCGATACGATTATTTAAATTTTACGGGAAAAGAATGGCTCGATATGTGGGGCTTCGGTGACTCATGCTGGTATTTGAGCGTGGCTAAAGATGGATATTCAAGCGTACCTATCCCCAGTATATATGGTCAAGCGAATATTGGATATTTCCCACTCTACCCAAAACTCATTGTTTTACTCAATTACCTTATAAATAATTACTTCCTGTCGGGCCTTGTGCTCACCAATGTAATGTTATTGGTGGGTTGCGCGTATTTATACATGTTTCTTGAAAAATTCAGTCATGTAAAGTCACCGCTTGCTGTTATAGCCTGGTTCCTTCTATTGCCTGGTGCATTTATGCACTCCGCTGTTTTTTCAGAATCAACGTTGTTCTGCATGTCGGTTATTTCGCTCTATTACGCCTACAAAGACAACTGGATGAAGGCAGGAGTTTTTGGTGCCCTGGCGGCCCTTACCAAACCAAGCGGCGTGTTTTTACTTATGCCCTTGTGCCTTATTTATTTAAAACGCTATGGATTTACGCAGCTCAGGCAGGCGGCATTTTTACTATTGATTTTATTGGGACCCATCAGTTTCGGCGTATACTGCTATTTCTGGCATCATGATTTTCTGGCATACATTCACATCAAACAAACCGGTTGGAACACAAAAACCACCTTACCCTGGCAGGCCCTTTACGAGGGTTTAAAAAGCCAGGATACCATTGTTTTCTGGAACAGCATTTATACCACAATTATCCTGGCAATATTATTTACCGGCATAAGGTATATTTCAATTGAATTGTGGTTGTTTAGCCTTATTCAAATTGTATTCCCGCTTACTAATGGCGCGGTAAATCTGGTATGCATGTTTCGTTATACCATTGTCATTTTCCCATTGGCAATTATTATGTACAAAATAAAACTACCCCAAACTGCAAAGTTTATCGTTGCAATAATTTGCGCCATTTTGCAAGTGTTGTTTATGATAAGTTATGCCAACTGCCTGGATTATATTGGATAACCTTACTGATGAATACTTCCGGCCAGTGATCCACTTTCCCGATACCTTATGCTCGGTTCTTTAAAAATATCATCATCAAAGGAAACAGAAGAAGGAATAAACTCACCAAAATATATAAACCGTAACGGCTAAGCATTGTATGCCAGGCCCAACGTGCATCATCTTCTTGGCCACCGATACCCAACCCTGGCTGTTGCTGTTTTAATAACCCGGCAAACCCAAAACTCTGTAACGGTTTAAAGGGCAATACCTGCCAACTTAGCAGGGCTAAACTAAACACAGCTACCATGGGCATCTTCTATAAAAACACCGGTAATGTAAAATTGCTGCAGCAGTCTACAATATGAAAGACCCGGTATTTTCCTACTTTCAACGTCGTGAAACACTTTAGTCTTACCATTGTTGCCGCACTTCTTTTTCTGCTGACCGCAGGCCAGCCTGTAGTAAGCATTATGGCCCCTAAAAGCCTGCTTGATAATTCTATCACTGCTATTACCATAGCCGATGTGCAGCAGTTATTAAGTCAGGCCAGCGGCAGCAATATTACATTGAATGATGCCGGTGCTCAGGTTACAATCATACTACCTGAAATAAACCCCGACTCAGCCAACCGCTTAAACCGCTTTGCACAAAAAGCAACTTTTCCATACCGCAATTTCCCCGGGCATGATTATACCTGGGTAATCAAAACAGAAGGCAAGCAGGTTACTTACACATTAAGCACAAGCTCCTGGCAAGGCGTTAGTTTTGGTTTGTATGGTTTGTTGCAGGAGCACCTGGGTTTCAGGTTCTACCACCCTAAACAAACCAGTATACCACATTTTACAAACGGATGGCCCCGGGAGCAATCTCTTACTTTCAGTGCTAACGCCCTCTTCGATAAAAAGGGTTTTCACTTGCACACGCAGCACCCGCTGGAGTTAACCGAACAATTGCTCGACCCAACCGTTCCACATGCGCTTGAAGACGTAAAACAATATATAGATTGGTTAGTACGCAATGGCCAAAACTATTTCGAGTTTTGTTTGCTGAACGACGTAGATAATAAACTATGGCCTGCACATGCCAAAGCATTTGTTGATTACGCACACAGCCGCGGCATACTGGCTAGTGCCGATCTCTCGCTGCACATGATTCAGCAAAAGAGTTATCAGTTGTACAAAGGGCCTTTCAATCAAAAAAAGCAGGTAGAAAAAAATCTGCAATGGTTGTTACAGGCCAATTGGGATTTTTTGGATGTAGAATTCTCTACCTCTGAGTTCAGTGCCGGTAACAAAAAGAAAAAAGAAGAGCTGCGCCAGTTTGTGTTGGCATGGCTGCAACAGCACAGCCATGCCAAACTTACAGGCCGCCAGCATATAGTAAAAAACGAAAACGAACTGGGCCACAAGCACAAAGATTTTGTATGGGACTCAACTTCACTTGCGCTCGATAAACAACGCGGGGTATTAGCCCACACGGTAATGTTTTACGATATGACAGAGCCCAACGCGCCGGTATACGAAAACAGGAACCAGCGCCACATGTTTCAGTTTATGCTAAGCCAGCTAAAAGAACGCGAAACCTGGTATTTCCCCGAATCGGCTTATTGGGTAACCTTTGATATTTCGCAACCTTTGTTTTTGTTGCCATATTTATCTGCCCGGTTAAATGATATAGATACCTGCGTAAAATACGGCGTGCCGGGGCACATTACCTTCAGCTCGGGTTGGGAATGGGGCTATTGGTTGTTTGACTGGAGCATTGCCCGCTGGAGCTGGCAATACAGTTACAATGGCAAAAATGAAACCCGCACACCTGCTATGTATGCCGGGCAAATAAGCAACGGCATGGAGGCCGACTTGCTGAACAAAGCTTTAACCCTGCAACAACAATACCTGAAAGACAGCACCCTGATGCAATGGATGACCGCCATGACCATAACCGATGAAATAGGTATTAAAGCCCTTGCCAAAGAATATGAACCGCGACCCGTTTGGAGCTATAAGTTTTTAGAAAGAACCGCTGACGAAACCATTATTGCAAAAGTGCGCAGCACCATACTGCCGCAGCTAAAAGCCTTTGCCGATAAAGAACTGGCCATAGCAGCTTACATGAAACCCACCCCCGATTCCATTTCAGCAGAGTGGCAGGATGGTGTAGCCATAACCGGCCTGCGGGCCATGCACCGGTATTACACCTTACAATACATCCTTAACCGCCGACAGGCAGCCATACAAAAAACACATTTTAACAGCGATACACTGCTTGCAAAAGCTGCAGAAGTACGCATACAGGCGCAGCAGATCGTTAACGGCAGGCAGTTGCATTACCGCTATCCGGTAAGCTCGATCGCCACTAAACACCGGGAGCACACCGCTTACCATTTCGGCTATCTTTACCTGGCAAGTAACCTGCACCTGTGGTACCGTGAGGAGGAAGAGGCCCGCAAAAATAAATACAGTCCGTTTTTTATGAATGTATGGAATGTGGGCAGAATTGCCGGGGTTATTAAGTAGGTGCAGTTAAATTCATTATTTGCAGTAACCGCTATGATTAAATAGCCAATAATATTAACCATGATTTCAAACTTCTTTTCAAAGCATATCATGGTGTTGCTGACGTGTATGCTTTTTATAGGCCACATCCGGGCACAGGATAGCAGCGCGGTTCAGAATTTCAAATACGTAGTATTACATCCTGACCCTAAAAACAATGCCGCTCCCGATTATCAGAAATTCAGAGCCAACCTTGAAGATGGTATTAAAGATTTACTGCTGCATAGCAAAGTGCCCATGCTGAAATACCAGAAAGAAGCATTAGAAAAAAACCTGCAGAACTGCGACACCTTAACCTGTACATATTCCATCAATTATGCCCAGGGCATGATGCTGAACGCAAAAATTAAATGCAGCCTTACTTTTACCGACTGCCACAAAAAAGACATTTACACTATTTCCGAAAGTAAAATGACGGGAGCCGTGGCTGGGGCAGATGCTTACATTAAGGTGTTTGGAAAAATGATTGGACCAGACATAAGAAAGCATTTACAATAAACATCCCCTATTCCCTATGTTGCCTGCAACCACCAATTACCTGCAGACTTTTGACCTAACGGATGCCAAAAGTCTGCAACCTGCATCTGCCACCAAGTTTTTCGACTCGTTTTTGGCGAAATAGCTAAAAGTTGTGTGCCGCTGTTAAGTAACAAAACAGCCATACTTAAATTTTATAATTCCGTATTTGCAGAGTCTCCCTTTGCGGCTCTGGGAAATAAGGCCCTCAGGACGAAGAAATCGGGCGCTCCCTATAAATACAAAATGAATAAGCTAAATCTCAGGGTCATTCGCACAATGACTCGCTTACAGCTTAGTCAACTTAATGTAAGCTTCTTTGCCTGGTCCCTGAACGGTAATGATATATACACCCTGGGTAAACTGTCCAAGATCCAAATCAAAATCCGCTGAATTTAATGCCGACTGTACCAGCAATTTGCCGGTCATATCGCAAATAGAATAGCTGTTGCATGTACCGGTTGTCTGTAGCCTGACTTTGCCTGTAGTGGGGTTAGGGAATATACAGGCACTTATTTCATTAATATCATAAACAGCCGATGGCAAAAGCGTTATTTGCCGCGTTAAAGTGTCAGCGCGGCAAAACGGAAGTGAATCGCTTGTTTCAACTAATTGCAAAGTACCTGTAACACCACTGCCCCACGTAACCGAAATGCTATTGGCAGAAGATGTTCCTGTTCCACCGGTAACTATCCAGTTATAAGCTGCGCCAGGTGTAACAGGAACGGAATAATTAGCCGCGTTGTTAACAACCGCGTTTGCAGGGCCGGTTATAGAATCGGGGCCTGCCGGGCACGAAGCGATATTTACAATCAACTCAACAGTGTCGCTACTGCAGGTAGAATAATTATTGTTATTCTCTACCATTTTAATAATTCCCACGGGGCCGTTGCCCCATGTAATTGAAATGCTATCGCCAATTGAATAGCCTGTTCCACCTTCGATGCGCCACGCGTAAGTAAATCCTAAAGAGTCAGGTACTCCATAAACAATCGTTTGGCCGGAGTTAGCCATTGTCGAACCTTGTATAGCATTACTGGCAGGGTGTGGCCGAGGGCTACCCCCAAAAATATAAATGCCCGAGTTATACAAGTTAGAGGCATAAACAGTGTCGCCCGAAGCGTATACCCACCAACAGCCCATCCAGGACTGGCTAACCGCTGAGGCATCCCAGCAGGTAGCGGTGCTACTATTAATGTCTATTTCGCCAATTCTCCAGCGATATTGACCTCCAAGAATATGCGAAGTAGAGCCAAGCCATACGTCATTATCTGTTACGCACATTGACAAAATACCAGCGCCGTTGTTATCCGGATTAAAACCTGTTATAACGCCATTGGCATCAAAACCAGCTATGCCACCTGATCGGAACTGACCGGCAATGCTGTCAAAATCACCGGCAACAAAAAGCTGGTTATACCTGTTAACGCCAATACATTTAATAGAGGCGGTAGGAGAGTATTTGGGCTGAGGATGCCAGGTTGTATCAAGAGAGCCATCACTCTTTTTAAACCGACATAAATAATTAAATATGGTATCCGAACCGGTATAAAAACAGTAAGATCCTCCTGCATATACAAAGCTATCGGTAGCACAGATAGCCTGGAAAGAATTCCATGGTATTACCGGTGTTTGCCAGGATGAAGCTGTTTGTGTATTGTAGTCAATACGCTTTATTACCGAGCCGTTGAAATAGTAGAAATAATTACTATCGTGGCTAAAAACATCTCCATCAGAAAGCACGCTGCCATCGGACCAGTTTGCTACAACACCTGTTCTTATATCAATCAGTGCAAGGCCGCTATGATAATGATGGCCGATACTATCAAAATTTCCATACATAAGCATATAATGGCCTGCTATGTCGACTGAGGTTACAGGTGTATTGGGATTGGGATTGAACGCGGTAACTACACCCGTTCGAATATTAAAACTGCCAATGCCATTGCGCATGCTATCGCCAATTTGAGTAAACCCTCCCCAAAGATAAACTGTATCGCCAACAGGCACAACTCCAATAACCTCACTGTTAGCTACGGGAAATCCTGTAAGCTGGTTTTGTGCGCTGGTTACACCAAAACATAAGCCTGTAATTAGTAAAATTATTAATCTGCTCATATTCTCTATTGATATTGTTTATTTAAAAGCTTAAAAAACTTCACTTTTCCTTAACAAAGCGCTTACACACCAAATTACCCCGTTCCTGAAGTTTGATGTAATAAGTTCCCGGCGCAAGGCTCTGGATGTTATATATGAAAGTATTGTTAAGCCGGGTGTATTCAACGCTCAATATCCGCCCGGTTACATCATAAAACTCTGGCTGTCCCTTAATAAGCAGATTACCGCAGTTTAAAATAACTTCTTCATTGGCCGGATTTGGGTAAAGCTGCAACTGGCTTACTACAGTATTTTCAACTCCTGTAACAACTCTAAAGATTTTTGAAACACTACTGCTACATCCGTTACTGTCGGCATAACTATAGGTAATAGTGTTGTTGCCGGAATTAGCCGAATCAGGATAAAAAATATTATTCCATACTCCCGAACCGCTATAAGTACCGCCTGCAGGACTCCCTCCTGTTAAATTTACAGGGCTATTTGTTGTTATAACACTGTCGGTTGTGTTGCTCCAGCTTACAGATACTGTGCTTGATGAAAGATTGAGAATAATCACGCTGTCGCACCCGTGTAAGGAGCTTAAAGTGTCGTAGTAAATACCGGCAGCAGTAAGGTGCTGATTGCCAAAATTATAAACAGTGCCGGAACAGAAATTATCTGCAATATGCGTTGGCAATGTTTTACAATACGTTGTTTTTACTCCCGTTAAAAGGAAAGGGGCTGTTGAATGGGCACCTGTATTTATACTATCAAGTTCCAGTAATTTTGTAAAAGCTCTTGTTTGCGGATCAAATGTAAAAATTACTCCAAACCCGTATCTGCCACCCAACATGGTTGAGCCAAGCAACTTACCATTCCCTAATTCAGTGAATATTTGTGCGCCTCCATAGCCTGAGGAATCAGTAAAATTATATTCAATGGCAAAACTATCGGTGGCAATATTGTACGAATAAATTTCACCGTACGTTTGTCCCTGGTCATACTGCGTCCTGTTGGTCATTCCATATATCTTTCCATTACTTGCCTGCATAACACCGGCGGCTACCGGAAATTCGCTCCAAAAAAATTTATGCAACAGTTTTAGGGTACTGTCGCCTGGTTTGTAGCTAAAAAGATAGCCATCGTCAAAGTGCGCAGGATTAGCATCCTGGCAAGTGGAGTAAAACCTACCATCGGTAGCAAGCAGCAATTTATTGCCGCTGATACCTACCTGAGATGAATCCGGGCTGGGATTATATAAAGCGGTGTATTGGTGAGTAGTTGGGTCGAAACTATATATCAATCCTCTATGGTTAACTCCACCGCCATACCCACCACCATAAAATTTACCGTCAGGCAACAAAAGCAATTCAGACCATGGGTAGCCACCTGTTAAGGTATCAAAATCATAAATATCAGTATAAGCATTGGTAACAGGATCAATAGTGAATATTACACCTGCATTATTTGCACCTCCTCCGGATGACGTTCCATAAAATTTACCATCAGTGTAAGGAGTAATACCGGATAGAGGAATAACACCATATTGCGGCGTATTTTCATCATCATGTATTACGGTATATTGATAAGTACTTGTGTCCATGCAAAAAACCGTGCAGCTATCACCAGTTCCCCCTTCTTGGGTATGCCCGTAAATTTTTCCGTTATCCGCAATTCCCAGGCTTCCAACTAAAAAATAACCGTCGGCATACGAAAAAGAGAATACAGCATGAAAATTAGTTCCGTCGCTATCACCTTTTAAAATAGTACCATACCCATTCCAGCCACCCAAATTTGTTGAAGCCCATAAATTCTTTTGCTGTGCATTTACAATTGATATACCCAACAGGCAAATCATTATATAAAGTATAACTTTTTTCATAATAGAAAATTTAAAATTAAAACCCGCCGGGGAGATAAACGATGTAAGAATAGCATTTTTATAAATTAAAACATAGAATATTTAAATTTTTTATTTTGAATTTTATTACATGCTTTTTTTGCACGCTTTTAACCAACGAAGGATTACCGGAGAAAAGAAAAATCTTTAAAAGCAACCTGATAATTATATCTTTTATTTTCAAGTTTGTTGAGCTTTCTATTATTGCTGCCGGATTATATCAACCCCAAAGGCTCAGACCAGAAAAAATTAAGCCTCTCTTTCTTCCATCAATAATTCCTTTTTTTCTTGCAAATGCGGTTCAAATACCCTACATTCGCCCCTCACTTTACACATCTCTACAACTTCTTAGCTGCAAGTATGCAAGCCGGCAGGCGCGAAAACAGCTTCAGTATCAGGGTGTTAAGTGAATTAACAGGGTTTGAAAAGTTCTGCTTTTCAGGCCATTAAGCAGTTGTATACAGTTATCTACCTTTTCGATTTTAATTTTTTGTTAAATAAACAAAAGCAATGGGACCAAAAAAAGACGTCAAACGAGTTGATTTTACCAAAATCACCATCATGCTGGCCTCACCTGATGCCATCCTGGGCCGATCAAACGGTGAAATCAAAAAACCCGAAACCATTAACTACCGTACTTACAAACCCGAAATGGAAGGTTTGTTCTGCGAGCGCGTTTTCGGGCCTACCAAAGATTATGAATGTTACTGCGGTAAATACAAGCGTATCCGCTACAAAGGCATTGTGTGCGATCGCTGCGGTGTTGAAGTAACTGAAAAGAAAGTGCGCAGAGAGCGTATGGGCCACATCAAATTGACTGTGCCTGTAGTGCATATCTGGTATTTCAAGTCGTTGCCTAATAAAATCGGATACTTGCTTGGTATCAGTTCTAAAAAACTGGAAAGCATTATCTATTACGAAAGATACGTGGTAGTTCAGCCGGGTAAAGCCGCTAACGGCGTTAACCTGATGACTGAAAAAGGCGAAGAGCGCCGTAACGTAGCTTACTTAGAGCTATTGACTGAAGAAGAATACTTATCGGCTTTAGAAAGCGAAGAGTTGAAAAACAACTACGCTTTGGAAGATACTGACCCTAACAAATTCATTGCCAAAATGGGTGCTGAAGCTGTTAAGGACTTGTTATCAAGAATTAACCTCGATGACCTTTCGTACAAACTGCGTCACGATGCAGCTAACGAAACATCACGTCAGCGTAAAGCAGAAGCTTTAAAGCGTTTGAGCGTGGTTGAAATGTTCCGCGAAGCAAACGAGCATATCGAAAATAAACCTGAGTGGATGGTAGTGCAGTTCCTGCCTGTTATTCCACCTGAATTGCGTCCGTTGGTGCCATTAGATGGTGGCCGTTTCGCATCTTCAGATTTGAATGACCTTTACCGTCGTGTAATTATCCGTAATAACCGTTTAAAGAGGTTGTTGGAAATCAAGGCCCCTGAAGTGATCCTGCGTAACGAAAAACGTATGTTACAGGAAGCTATTGATTCATTGTTTGATAACAGCCGTAAATCTAACGCCGTTAAAGCTGAAGGTGGACGTGCGCTGAAATCGTTATCAGATGTATTGAAAGGTAAGCAAGGACGTTTCCGTCAGAACTTGTTAGGAAAGCGTGTTGACTACTCTGGCCGTTCGGTAATCGTTGTAGGCCCTGAATTGAAATTACACGAGTGCGGTTTGCCTAAAGATATGGCAGCCGAATTGTTTAAACCGTTTATCATTCGTAAACTGATTGAAAGGGGTATCGTTAAAACCGTTAAGTCAGCTAAGAAATTAGTAGATAAAAAAGAACCTGTTATCTGGGATATCCTTGAAAACGTATTGAAAGGACACCCGGTAATGCTGAACCGTGCCCCCACACTTCACCGTCTTTCAATCCAGGCCTTCCTGCCTAAGCTGATTGAAGGTAAAGCTATTCAGTTACACCCGCTGGTTTGTACCGCGTTCAACGCCGATTTTGACGGTGACCAGATGGCCGTGCACGTGCCATTAAGCAATGCTGCAATTCTTGAAGCGCAGTTATTGATGCTTGGTTCGCACAACATCCTGAACCCGCAAAACGGAACCCCTATTACCCTGCCTTCTCAGGATATGGTTCTTGGTCTGTACTATATGACCAAAGAAAAGAGAACCACACCTACTGAAGTTGTAAAAGGACAAGGCCTGGTATTCTACGGAACTGAAGAAGCTATCATTGCTTATAACGAAGGTAAAGTAGAGTTACACGCTGTAGTTAAATGCCGCGTTCGTACCAAAGATGAAAACCGTAAAGACGTTATCAAGTTGCTTGAAACCACAGTAGGCCGTTTGCTGTTTAACCAGGTAGTACCTACCGAAGTTGGATACGTAAACCGTATGCTGGGTAAAAAACAGCTGAAAGACGTTATCGGTAACATTCTGGCTGAAACCAATATTCCTACAACAGCTAAATTCCTGGATGATATCAAGAAGCTGGGCTTCTTCTTCTCTTTCCGTGGTGGTTTGAGCTTCAACTTACGCGATGTGGTGGTGCCTACCATTAAAGATAAACTGGTAGACCAGGCCAACGTTAAGGTTGACGAAATTCAGGAATCATACCAAATGGGTTTCATTACCGATAAGGAAAGATTTAACCAGGTGGTAGATATCTGGAACGCAACCGATAGCCAGTTAACCATTGCATTGATGAAGCAGATTGCTGAAGACCGTCAGGGCTTCAACTCTATCTTCATGATGCTTGACTCAGGTGCACGGGGTAGTAAACAGCAGATCAAGCAGCTTTCGGGTATGCGGGGTCTGATGGCTAAACCACGTAAGTCTGGCTCTACAGGCGGAGAAGTTATCGAGAACCCGATCCTGGCGAACTTTAAAGAAGGTTTGTCGGTATTGGAATACTTCATCTCTACGCACGGTGCGCGTAAGGGTCTTTCAGATACGGCTTTGAAAACTGCCGATGCAGGATACCTTACCCGTAGGTTAGTTGACGTAGCGCAAGACGTGGTTATTAACGAAGTAGATTGCGGTACTTTAAGAGGTATCAATATTTCAGCACTTAAAGACAATGAAGATATAGTTGAACCATTGTTTGACAGAATCCTGGGTCGTACTTCATTACTTGATGTTTACCATCCCGAAACTGACGAATTAATGGCACATGCAGGTGAAGTTCTGAACGAACAGGCTGCACGTAAAATTGATGCTTCAGGTTTAGAAACTATCGAAATACGTTCGGTGCTTACCTGCGAAAGCCGTAAAGGTGTTTGCGTTAAGTGTTACGGACGTAACCTTGCTACCAACCGTTTGGCCGAAGAAGGCGATGCAGTGGGTATCATAGCAGCACAGTCCATCGGTGAGCCGGGAACACAGTTAACACTGAGAACCTTCCACGTGGGTGGTATTGCCAGCATGAGTGCAACTGAAAACGAAATGAAGGCTAAGTTTGACGGTGTTATTCAATTGGATGGTGTGCGTATGACCACTACCGTTGATGAGAACGGCGAAAAAACCAACATAGTTATCGGCCGTACCGGTGAAATGAGAATTGTGAAGGAAGATAATCCTGATAAAACTCTGATCGCTAACCACATTCCTTATGGTTCTACCATTTTTGTAAAAGATGGCAAGCACATTAAAAAGGGAGATGTTATCTGCCGTTGGGATCCATACAACAACGTAATTATTGCCGAAGTAGCCGGTAAAGTGAAGTTTGAACAGATCATTGAAAACTTAACTTACCGCGATGAAATGGATGACCAGACAGGCCACCGCGAAAAGGTTATCATCGAGTCGAAAGACAAGACCAAAATACCTTCAGTTATTATCGAAAGCGGTAAAGAAGGTAAGGTTTACAACTTCCCGGTAGGCGCCCACATCGTTGTTGAAAACGGCGATCAGGTTAAACAAGGGCAGATCATTGCCAAGATACCGAGAGTAATGGGCAAGGTGAAGGATATCACAGGGGGTCTTCCACGTGTTACCGAGTTGTTCGAAGCTCGTAACCCAAGTAACCCTGCCACCGTTGCTGAAATTGACGGTGTAGTTAAGTTTGGTGGTGTTAAGAGAGGTAACCGTGAGATTATCGTTGAATCGCGCGATGGTGAAATTACTAAATACCTGGTGCCACTATCTAAACACATCCTTGTTCAGGAACAGGATTTCGTTCGCGCAGGCACACCGCTTTCTGATGGTGCTACTACGCCAACCGACATTCTGCATATTAAAGGACCATTCGCTGTTCAGGAATACTTAGTGAACGAAATTCAGGAAGTATACCGTTTACAGGGTATCAAGATCAACGATAAACACATTGAGGTGATTGTTCGCCAGATGATGGGTAAAATGATCATTGACGATCCGGGCGATACTAAATTACTGGAAGGCGAATCAGTTGAAAAATTTGAGTTGCTTACCATTAACGATGAAATGTATGATAAGAAGGTAATTACCGAAGCACATGATTCAGCTAACTTAAAAGCCGGCCAGATAGTAAGCCTACGCGCTATACGCGAAGAAAACTCTATCCTTCGCCGTGCCGATAAGAAACTGGTTGAATTCCGCGACGCTATCCCTGCAACTGCTTCGCCGCAATTGCAAGGTATTACCCGCGCATCACTTTCTACTTACTCATGGATATCAGCCGCTTCGTTCCAGGAAACAACCAAGGTACTAAGCACTGCATCTATCAATGCAAAGCAGGATTACCTGGCAGGTTTAAAAGAAAACGTAATTGTAGGCCACCGCATACCAGCAGGAACCGGTTTACGCAGACTGAAAAACCTGATAGTAGTAAACAAAGAAGAACTGGAGCGCACAGAACGCAAACAGGAAAGCGGCGTGGAACTATTAGGATAATTAATTACAGTTTCAATACTTATAAAAGCCTCTGCAGCAATGCGGGGGCTTTTTTTATGGACCCGCGCAAACCCCGAAAATGTGCGTTATTGCGAAGTGGCCCTTCGACGAAGCGATCTGCAATATCCTTGGTTTGTAATACTGAATGATATTGAAGCATATTAATAGATGAATATAATCGGCCTGGTGATTTTAAGACATCAGGGGCAACAGGCCAACCAGGAAAGAATTTAGCTGATTTTAAATCTGATTTATTTTTAGATTTATCATATAATAACAGACACCCATGAAAAAAACCACATCTCTCTATATCCTGCTGCAGCTGCTGGCAACGGTGCTTTACAGCCAAACAGACCAAACAATTTATTATAACAATTACGGCCATGTAACTTCTGAAGATTCGGCCAGCTGGTACAGAAAGGTGCATTTTACCAACGAGGCCAAAGGCGAATGCGAGGCCACCGATTTTTATATGAATGGGGTCATCAAACGCTCTAAAGGCCCGTACATAAAAGATCTGGGTGGCATGGACCCCAACGGCGCATTTATCAATTACGATGAATTCGGCAACAAAGAAACAGAAGGCACTTATGTAAGCGACCGCGACAAGGGAATCTGGGGCAAAAAAACCGGCAAGTGGACAGAATATTACAGCAACGGCAAACCATCGTGGGAGTATTATTATCAGGGCATTGTTAAAGACAATTATAACGACCAGCAGGTAATGATATACTGGGACAGCACCGGCACACAGATAGTAAAAGATGGCAACGGCCAATGCCGCTACCGCGATAAAATACGCCTGCCTAACGATACTGCCTGGGGCGATGTTTACATAAACAGCACCTACAAAAACGGCAGGCTTGCAGGCAAGAATACATATACCTTTGCCAAAACCGGCAAACTCTTTGCCGAAGAAGAGTATAACGATGGCAACCTGATAAAAGGCGTTAGCTACGATACCCAGGGAAAACAATACACCTACACTAAATCGGACGAGACCCCGGTTTTCCCGGGCGGAGACGCAGCACTGATGCGCTTTTTACAGCAGAACATTGTTTACCCCAAATACGAGCGCAACCATAACATTGAAGGCAAAGTATTAGTGCGGTTTGTGGTTGAACAGGACGGCAGCATAAACGATGTACAGGTAATACGGAGTGTTTCAAAAGGACTGGATAACGAAGCTGTGAAGGTTGTAAAAATGATACCCCGCTTCAGTCCCGGGTATTACCTCGGCCAACCGGTAAGGGTATTCTATAACCTGCCCATTATATACAGGCTGCAATAAAGCGGCTATTGGCTAATCGGGTTTAATGAACTTTTATATACTGGTTACTGCGTATTCGGGCTATTGTTTTCAGAACAATAAAGGAATAGTCAAAGAAAACCTTCGTGTAGCTGAGTGTTATTAGCGCCTTAGCGGTTAATTTCTCTACCTATGAATTGTTAAGTTAATTCCGTAGCACACAAAAGCCCGCATTTTTATAACTTGCCATGCATCCATCCATAAACGAAGCAAAAGGAAACCAGCCTTAGCCAAAGGCAACACAACATGAAAAGTTTTATAAGCTTCTTTACTCTGCTTGCTTTAAAGGTGTTGTCGAATATTTTTTACCGGTTTAAGATACAATGGCCCACCAATGGCAAAATAGTTTGGGGCGATATAAGGCTGCTTGTTTTTATGAACCACACCTCACTTTTCGAATTGCTTTTTATAGGCATTGCACCGGTCACTTTTTTACGGATGCTATCGAAACACATGGTAGCTCCCGGTGCCGATAAAACACTTAACCGGCCCGTTGTGGGCAAACTGTTCAAGCTGTTCAACCCGGCAATGACCGCTATTACCCGCAAGCGCGATGATACCTGGCAACAGTTCTTAGACTCGGTAGCCCAAGACTCTATTGTACTGATAGCCCCGGAAGGGCGCATGAAACGGAAAAACGGCCTTGACCTTGAAGGCAAAAAAATGACCGTAAGGCCAGGCATTATAGATATACTTGAAAAACAGAACCAGGGCCAGATGCTGATTATTTACAGCGGAGGCCTGCATCATGTGCAGGTGCCCGGCGAAGGCTTTCCACACTTATTTAAAACCGTAAGGGCTAACAGCGAGGTATTTGATATTGCTGGCTACAAAGCAAGTTTTGCCGAACCCACAGGCAGCGCTGCCTGGAGAAAGCTGGTGTTAAATGATTTGCAGCATAAGCTTGAAACCAAACCACCATCGCAAACCGTTTAAAATAAACTCAACCACCTTAAAACATAATACACCATGGAAGATCCAAAAAACTGGCACGAAGTACACGAAAAAGATTTAAGTTTTGGAGACCGTCTGGCTGATGCCGTTGCTAACGGCATGGGCTCATGGGGGTTCATCATTATACAAACTGTTTTGGTGTTGCTTTGGATGGGCCTTAATTTTGTGGGCTTTGTTTATCACTGGGACCCATATCCTTTCATATTACTCAACCTCGTTTTCTCTACACAGGCCGCTTATGCGGCCCCTATAATTATGATGGCCCAAAATCGTCAAAGCGACCGCGACCGCCTGCAGGCCCAGGCCGACTACCAAACCAATATTGATGCAAAACTGGAAATAGAGGCCCTGGCCATTCAGCTAAACACCATGGAGGTTGAAAAACTGGATAAGATCATTGCCATGTTGAACGAAATGAAAAACAATGCCGAAAAATAGCTGCTCAGGCAATAGCTAATGCAACGATATTTCGCTTTCTGCATTTCCTCCTTTTATCCTTAAAAAGCTATCTGTATATTCGGCTTAAATTACCACCCCAATGAGTAAATTTTACCTCCTTGCAATAACTGTATTTTTAGCGCAAAACATTTTTGCGCAAAACAACATCGGTATAGGAACCCCCTCGCCCGACCCTTCTTCAATTCTCGACCTCTCATCAACCAGCCAGGGTTTGCTGGCTCCACGGCTTACCACCGCACAAAGGATGGCAATACCAAGCCCTGCCAATGGTTTGCTGGTTTATGATACCAACTTTGGCTGCTACTTTGCTTACAACGGTGCCTGGACCTCGTTATGCCAGCCTGCAAGCCCGATATGCCCGGCGGCAGCTACCGGCTACATAACTATGTTTACCTCGCCTACCACCATGTGTAACTCGGTAATTTTTGAAAACGGCACCAACGTAGGTGTTAACACCACTAATCCGGTCCTCTCATTTCAGGATAATGGCACCGATGCTTTAGGTTTGCCATCAGGCACCACAGCACAGCAACCGGCCAATGCACCCACCGGTGCAACCAGATTTAATACCACCAGTATGGTGGTTGAAGTCTACAACGGCACCTGTTGGCAAAACATAAACACCCCTCCTATCGGCTCAACCTATATACAATGGTTCAATGCAGCCGACCCTACTACGCTTTATCCGTGTACCCAATGGGTATCTTCCGATCTTCAAAACGGTGAATTTATACGGGCAGCGGGGGGTAATTCCAACGTACCTGCCGGGGGCCCTTTAACCGGTACCCTGCAGGCACAGCAACTGTTAGACCATACCCATAGTGCAACCATCAGCATAGATAGCGCCGGCCCTTTTGTTACAGACTCGGCAGGCCTGCATTTTCACGATTGGGGTGGCTGGTGGAGCAATGACGATGCCCGCCAATACGATGTAGCCAGCGGCAATGGCGATGGCAACGGCAATACTTTAAGCGATGGTAACTACTGGTGGGGCGGTAATCCTGCTACAACCGGCAACCCCAACTCAGCTTATTTTGCAGGTGCAACGCTTACAGCCGGTGCACATAACCACGGCGGCAGTACCGGTCAGGTAAACTCAAGCACCGGTGTTTGGATACCTTACGACGACAACCTGAGTAGTGATGCTGGTGGAAGCGGTTTCGGCAATAACGACGCAACTACCTGCGGCAGCGGCTGGAACGGTGAATACACCGTAGGCAATTTTATGGGAACACTTTCGCAAACATGCCTTGCCCACACACATATTATTTCAACCGATGGCGCACACACCCACGAGGTAGATTTTTACGCTCACCGCCACTTTATTAAACAGCGCCCCACTTCATCCGATGGTATGCACGTGCATACAGTGCCCGAACATACCCACACCGGCACCGCCACAGTAGGCAACGTTAACAGCGGCAACGCTGGTACCGAAAACAGGCCTGCCAACGTAGCAGTCATTTTCTGGAGAAGGACCCTGTGATATTCGGCAAAACATAAATTGAATGATGAAAAAGATACTGGTCGCGTTTTTGGCAGCATTTGTCCTGCTTATCTGTGTACTGGCATACAACACCGTTTCTTTAAAATCAAAACAGCTGATAACAGGCAACGGCACACCGCTTCTATTACCGGTAGACCAAAATGCAGTTGAACGCCTTAGCCGGGCACTGCAGGTAAACACTATCTCATTTTCCGACTCGTTAAAAATGGCTGAGGCGCAGCCACATTTTGATTCGTTTATTCAATTGCTGAAAACAACCTACCCGCTTGTTTTTAGTTCGCTGGAAGACACCATCATTAACGGGCGTAATATTTTATTAAAATGGAAAGGAAGTAATGCTCAGTTACCACCGGCCATATTATACGCCCATATGGATGTGGTTCCCGTTGAGCAGAATACTCTGGCCCAGTGGAAACACGCCGCCTTTAGCGGAGATATAGCTGACGGCTATATCTGGGGCCGCGGGGCATTGGATGACAAAGGCAGCCTCATTTCAATATTCGAAGCACTGACACGTTGTTTACAGCAGGGCCTTAAACCGGTGCGCACCATTTACATTGCATCGGGCAGCGATGAGGAAGTGGGTGGCAAAACCGGTGCCGCAACTATTGCTGCCTACTGCAAACAGAACAAACTGCATTTTTGCTTTTATGAAGACGAGGGCCTGATGGTAACAGCCGGCGTAGTGCCCAATATGAAAAAAGACGTTGCCCTGATAGGTACTGCTGAAAAAGGATATATGACGCTTGAACTGACAGTTAATATGCCCGGAGGACACAGCAGCAAACCACAGAAAGAAACTGCACTGGATGTATTGGTTAAAGCCGTAAAAAAAGTGCACGACAAACCCTTTGAAAAGATGCTGAGCCCTTCAACCAATGAGTTTATTGATTATCTGGCTTACGAAATGCCCATGCCTTTAAAAATGGTGTTTGCCAATAAATGGCTTTTCAAAAACATCATTCTTTCAGAATACGCCAGGTCTGATGCAGGCAATGCTTTGGTACGCACAACGGGTGTAGCCACGGTTATAAATGCGGGCCTGCAGGATAACGTTATACCTGCCAAAGTAAGCGCTAAAATAAATTTCAGGATACTACCCGGCCAAACTGCTGAGCAGGTGGAGCAAAAGGTTGAGCACATCATTAACGATAAACGTGTGCACCTTTCAGCGTTCGAAAAAGTTGAACCTTCGGCAACTACCCCGGCAGCCGCATGGGGTTTTGGCTTATTGCAAAAAACATCGGCTGAGGTTTTCCCTGACGTGGTTGTTGCACCATCGCTGATGATCGGTGCTACCGATTCGAAGCACTTTGCAGGCCTTACAGATGAAACTTACCGGTTCTTCCCCACCCGCATGGATAACGAGGCCATTGGTAGTATACATGGTATTAACGAGCGGATAAAGATTCCTTATTTTATGGAAACCATCCGCTTTTACGAAACCCTGTTCAACAACATGCAGACATTTTCTGCCGAAAACAGAAAATAATCTTCAATTTAGAGGCTGAAACAGATTAATCAGGGTGTAGCGCACCAACAAAAGCGAAGCGCTTAAATCAAAAACCATGGAAGAAATTAAAAATGAACAGCAGATAAATATCGAATTACCGGAAGATCAGGCTGAAGGTATCTATTCTAACCTGGCCATCATATCTCACTCGCCGCAGGAGTTTGTTATAGACTTTATACGCGTTATGCCGGGCCTGCCTAAGGCCAAAGTAAAGGCCAGGGTGGTGGTAACACCTGAACACGCCAAACGCCTGATGAAAGCTCTGCTGGATAACGTAAAAAAATACGAACAGCAATTCGGCCCCATTAACGACAAAGAACAACCGATGATGCCTATGAATTTCGGGCCAACTGCGCAGGCTTAGTAATCTGCTGTGGACACCCTTTTTATTATAATTTTTAGATGC
>Ga0316217_10002481_pt1 | contig 22147 bp, 17 predicted proteins | sample 1anoAmetaG_FD_203633 | JGI IMG/M metagenome (GOLD analysis project Ga0316217, IMG submission 203633) | Freshwater microbial communities from Trout Bog Lake, Wisconsin, USA - 1anoA | ecosystem: Environmental > Aquatic > Freshwater > Lake > Hypolimnion/Profundal zone | place: USA: Wisconsin...
CGGGCGGCGGGCACGAAAAGTTCGGGTTGCGGCAGTGACTTAGGTTTAAGCACGCGAATATCTTAGCTTATTCGTATAATAAGTAAAGCACTTTTTAACTAATCTTGCCAATTATTTCAACAGGCTGCTAATTCCCCCATTACACGCGCCTCATCTTCAACAGGATTAAATCTCGCCTTACTGCAGACAACAAGACTTCGAGACTACGCACGGCGAGCTGTGGGCAGCCTGGAAAATCCGATTCCACAACTTAGTGCAAGTATGTCCCCAAGATGGCGGCACCGACCAAGCATCCGGCCAAGAGTCGTACTGCCCACCACGTCCCCATAGTGGGCGGACCGCCGACCACAATAAATATAATGCTAAGCGAACCCACAATATAACGGCTAGAGAACTGAGCCGTCATTTTTATCGGCGTAGCCACAAGGCCTAGAAGCGTGAGAAGCGAAAATACGTCCGCAGGATGGGACCGCCTTTCCCAAATTTTGTTACACCATTGCCAAAGCCAGATCACCCCCAGAATAGTGAGGCCAGCGCTAATTAGAAATCCGACGGGGAGCGCCAAATGTCCACCTAAAAGCCGCAGCAGCAGTGTCTTTGCGGGAGGATCCGAATAGTCACGGGTCAGAGTAGAAATGGCGGTTCCAACACCCACACACGCAATACCGCCTCGTAGGCTGCTTAGTTTCATCCAGCCAGGATTAAGGAACATCGTCGCCGCTCCGGCGTAACTAAGCGCCAGCACCCCGTTGGCGAGGCAAATTTCCGAATGAGCGAGTTGGCGATAGCAGGGTGGAGAAAGGCTGCCCCATAACACGAAAAGCCAACCGCTGGAAAGTGTTGCCAGCACGGTGCAAATCAGCAGAAGCGGCCATTTCTCCGGCACCCACAACGCGATCATTCCCACTATTGGAATGGCTGCCAAATAAGACTGTCGGCCTAAAATGGAGACGCCCAAACAAATCCCCGCCGCACAAGCTAGAGTCAAGGATTTGGGGGATATTTCATCCCGAGAATCAATCACCCTGAGAAGCAAAATGAAGAAGGCAGTGAAAGCCACCAATGCCGGCAACTCTGTCAGCGCCATGCCGGTGGACGGCCACAAAAATGGAACGGATAAAATAGAAGCGGCTCTCATGCATTCTTGTCTTAACGACGATCCAAGAACCCGACTGGCAAGCAACAGCAATACCAAAGCCAGAAAAATGAAATTTATCCAGCGAATCGCTGGTGCCTTCAGGCCGGTTAATGGTGAAAGCACGATATGGATTGCCGGATAAAGCGGACCGGCGGCGCTGCGGTTGTCTGGTGACAGGAGGGCGGCGTGCCAGCCAATTCTCGTCACGATCTGCGTCAACCCCATGTGGTCAGACTCGTCGTAACAGAGGTGAGCCGGGCTGAATGCAATCATTCCGGCCAAGAGCACCCAACAAAATGACACGACAGCTACCTGTTTCCAATTGGTCGCTGGTAGGCTGCTTGATTTGATATCGCTTATTATTTTCATGTCTAATAGGCGGGGGGAATTGGTTACACTAGGCTACGAGACTGCGGACCACTGACTTACGGAAAATAAGCTGCGACCTGCAGGTTGTCTTGTCGTCCGTAGTCCGTGGTCTTGTAGTCCCTCCCCGTGTGGTCAGTAGTCAGCGGTCAGTAGTCTCTTTGAACGCCTGCGCCAATCCCTCTGCAGCCCGCGCGATGGAATATTGGTCCGCTTTGGCCCGGCAGTTGGATCTGATTTCCTCACGGCCGGCCAATTGCATGGCGAATTGAATCGCCCTAGTGAAGTCTGGCACGGCCTCGGTTGCAAACACTTCGCCGGTGGCGCCGGCTTCGATCAGGTCCGGCGCGCAACCCACGGCCTCAGACACCACAGCCGGGACGCCGTGATGAAGGGCCTCGTTCACGACCAAACCCCAGGTTTCCCCAAACCGGCTGGGCAAGACCAACAAATCGGCAGCGTGATAATAGGGGCTTAATTCCTTTTGATTCTTGAAGCCCACGAAATGCGTGCTCACTTTGGGCTCCTGTTGGGCTGCGGCGGCGACGGCTGCCCGCATATCGCCATCCCCCAAAAACAGGAGGTGAGCCCGCTGTCGCAATGCTTCCGGCAGCCCTTTCACGGCCTCCAGCAACAAATCCGGCCCTTTGCGGAAGCTGATCTTGCCAGAAAACAGGATGACGAGCCGCGATTCCTCCAGCCCCAAATTCGCTCGGAGGGTCTGACGCAAAGCGTAGCGGTCGGATTCCCCACATTGAAATGGGGTCGTATCCACGCAATACGGCGAGAAAATCAACTTCTCTGGCGGGACCCCCAACCGTTCAAAATGCCGCCGGGAATGACAACCGACGTATGACAAGCGGCGGCACCGGCGGTAAAGCCGGCGAAGCAAGAAATCCCGCGCCAGCGATTTGAACCGCGAACGGTTGCCTGCGTGATCCGTGGTTTCGCCGCGAAACAAAATAGGCCGGCCCAGCCTCCATGCCGCATAAAAGGCCACCTGATGAAAGCGCGGACTGTAGCCCGCCAATAAAGTGGCGTCAGGATATACCTGTCGCAAACGCTGCCGCAGTCCCTGCGCGGAGATGTGTGCCAATGCCGACGCCTGCCCGGGCTGCACGCGCGACAAAAACTCCGAATGATAACCGGACAACAAATCGGTGTCCCAGGCAAAGGCCGTCCCGAATTCACGATCCAGTCCGCCCACAATGCTGAAATCGGAGCCATAGATCACGGTGACCGGGATGCCAAGACGCTGCTGTAATTCACGATAAACCGGCGCGTGATATTGAATCGGATGGGTTTCTATGACGCAAAGCTTCATTTAACCTGGCCAAGATGCTTTAACCGCGAATGAACGCCAATTAACGCGAATACAAACTGAAATCCGCGAACTTCTTTAGCCACAGATTCTCACAGATGAACACAGATTCGAAGAGCGTGGATTCAGAAAGCCATCTGTGGATCACCGGTCCCCCCCTGCGTTGTGCGGCTCAACTTCGGTGCCCGGTCGCTCGAATCCAAAGAAAAATCTGTGAAAATCTGCGTTAATCTGCGGAAGAAATCCCGGAACTTCTTTAACCACGGAATTACCCTACTTCGCCTTGGACACGCAGGGCAGGCACAGATGTACGCGGATTCAAAACCGGCCGCGTGTAATTCACCACAGAGGCACTGAGGCACAGAGGAAGCAAATGGAGAATGGAAAATGCCATTTCTCTGTGGCTCTGACTTGCCGGGGTGTAGCTTCTCAGCAAAGACCGGTGGCTTAACCTTCGTCCGTAGTCCGTGGTCTCGTGGTCATTCTACTTGCATCTGCTGAATCAGCTGGTGGTATTGCACCTGTTCAATGGCTGCGCTGTTCAGCTGGGCTTAAAATGCGTGTGAGGAAATCGGGCAGTCGTAAACTAAAACGCTCTACAAGGAACCATGAACATAGGGCCACACCTATGCATGATGCGATCACCGGCAGAATTGTCAGAATGCTCTGGGCTTGCGCCCCGCCCAAAATGCAAAACCGCACAAAGACGCAAACAGGCACATGTACCACATAAAGCGAATAGCTGAACGTTCCAAAGGTGGCCAAAATTTGGATCGTTCGGCAGATCAGGGCCGGATAGTTCGTTTTGGTCAAACCCCGCAGCACGATTAACGCCCAAAAAACACCCATATTGGAAAACGCCAGTTCCTGCCACTTGCTAGGCCATAGCGCAAATCCCGACAGCGAAACCACGCCCCATGCCGCAATCTGAAACTTTCCAAGATGGAAGGGGATTTCGCAGGCTTCGATCTTGGCCACCAAAACTCCGAGGGTCCAACAAAACCAATAGGGGCCAAACCAAAGTATTTTCACCAGTCCGTAGTCGTGCAGCACGCTGGCCACAAGGCTCAAGCCGAGCGTGATTTTCAACAGCGTGACAATGCCCCATTGCCGTGAAAGGTAATGGACGATGGGATAGACCGCATATAGCTGGAGTTCGATGGAAAGGCTCCACAGAGCGAAATTCGCGCCGAAGTTCGGGGCAACCGATCCGGCTAGTCCCGCCAAATTCCAAATTGCCACCTGAACTGAATTTGGTCCCGCGCCGATGCCGCATCCCGGCACCAGCCTCGGTTCGGAATAGGTGTTTAAGCCGGCGGTTAAAACCATCGCAAAGATGAAAACCGGGTAGATCCTCCATGCGCGACGCAGAAAATAGAAAGACCAAGCGGCTCTTGTTTCTCCATGGATCTTCTGACTGCTGGCAAAGGACCGGTGGATGCAGTATCCGCTGATGATAAAAAACAAGGGCACCGCCGTCGCGCCAAAAAGGAGCGGAGCCGACAAATAAGCCAGCAGCGTGTCAATAAAGTTGTGATGCCTCTGGCTGGATAGAAAACTTCTCATCCCCACCCAGACAATTTGGCGAGCGTGGAAGGCGCAAACGACGAGTGCCGCCAGCCCGCGAAAGGCGTCTATGATCGCAAGGCGAGAGGATCCCGCATTGAGTTGGAAAGAGCCCATTAATATTTTCCCTGCAATCACCACCGCGCCGATTGAAATCAGGTCGTCGAAATTGCGTCGCTAGTTTTGCGGAGTCACCGCGCCTTGGCTTTTTAAAATTTGGACACAGGGCAACCGAGGAGCGTCCAGTGAACCTCGTCTTGGCATAAGCCGTAAGGACTTATCAACGCTTTTGTGCAACAATGGTGTGAAAGCCAGCAGTAACCGGCTGCGAAAGGGGGGCACGTCGGCCAACAAAATCCTCCAACAGCCAGATCGAGTACCCAGTATCCATGAGGAATTGTTGGGCATCACCGGCTTTTCCACCGGGCAGCCGTGCTTCAGCCCAATCACAAAACTCGAAAACAATCAGCGGAGAATTGGCCTTGCGCAACAGATTCTGAAGGCCTTGAAATACGAATAATTCAAAACCCTCAACATCAATTTTGATTACATCAACGTGTTCAATTTGTTGATCCGCCAGAACTGAATCCATCGGGAGACCTGGTATAAAAACGGGTTTGGCGCCAAATTGCGCCCCTAATGATCCCATTCCATATTTCTCTTTAGGTGCCTCGTAAAAAGGAATTTCAGTTATTGTATTGCTCGCCGCCACGTTAAAAAGCTCGACATTTTGCAACTGGTTCTGTTTCACATTCTTATCAAGATACGGGAAAACCGTCGGCGAGGCTTCGATCGCCAAGACTTTTCCATCCGGTCCGACTTTATGTGCGGCGGGGATTGTGACTGCGCCAATATTGGCGCCCACGTCCAAAAAGATTGATCTTGGCTGCAAGTTTCGAAGGATAATATCCTGAATCTCCGGCTCATATATGCCATCAATTAATAGATGGAACCCAATTGGTTCCATCAAACTGGGAATCGTATATTTAGAGGCTGCAGAATCACTGATTGTGATATCCGTCGTTTCGATTGCCGAACCCAAAATGAGTTTGGCCAGCCCGGCCTTTCCGGGAAGGCCGACCGGAAGGAGCCGAAATCCCTTCGCAAGGTTTATTCTGATCATAGTCTATAATAGTTTCAAAGCCGTTTCAAACTGGGTTTCATAATTCCATTCTTGCAAAGTCTTTTGCCGGCCCAGTTCGCTCATCTGCTTGGTTTTTTCCGGGTGTTCCAAGAACCAACGGAAGGCACCGGCCAGGCTGGCCGGGCTTGCCGGATCACAGGCCAGACCATAGCCTGGCTCTACAAACATGGCGCTCCAATCCGGCAGGTCGGAAACCAGCAGCGCTAACCCGCAGGCCAGGTAGTCAAACGGTTTGTTGGAGGCACCGGTCATGTGTTGCATGTTCACATCGCCACTGCTTAGCGGCATGATGGCCAAGCCCACATCGCAAGCGGATGCCTGTCTTAAAATAGCAGCCCGGAGCGGCATAGCGCCAAGAAAGTTCACCGCCTCGGCCAGGCCCAAGCGCCGTGCCGTGTCCAGAAATCCCACCATATAGCCTTTCGCGCCAATGGTTTCATATCCCACGACAGAAAGCTGCACGCGCCCCGAAAACTGGCTCATGGCCTCCAAAATCGCCAGCGGCAGCCGGTCCCGGTTAATGGAGCCGTGAAAGGCCAGCCGCAGCGTCCTTGAATCCTCAACCCCAGCTCCTCCTTTCTGCATCTCAGTCTTCGGCGTTCCAGCTTTCAGCGCTTCAGCTTTTAGCATTTCAGCTTTTGGCTCTCTCACTTCTTCCAGTCGGGGGCAATTATACACACAAAGTGAAGGCTTCATACGCGCGGTTGCTTGCTTAAACAGCTCCAACCTCTGCTCGTTGGGCAAGACCACCAAATCAGCCTCGCGACCCACCTTTCTCCGGAACCAAAAAAGCAAACGCTGAAATTTCGAAAGCTGACATTCCGAAAGCTGAGATTTTGAAAGCTGAAAGCTGAAATTCTGAACGGGATCGCGAGGGCTGACCCCTTTGTGGTTTTCAGTTTTCAGCGTTTCAGCTTTCTGCTTTGTGTTTTCCCCAGCGGGACTGTCGTGTTCATGATAGAGCACTTTGCAGCGGGTCAGGCGCAGGATCAGACAGGCGGCCGGGCAGCTCATGAGATCCGAACAGTAGACCCAGGTGGGACGTTGGCGCCAGGCGCGGCCCAATGCCGCCAGAATGAACAGAATAAAGTGTACCTTCTGTCGCCAACCCGCCGAAGGATGGTTCCAAAGGGTGACGCGCCCGGCGAGCGCGGCGGGGAAAGCCAATTTGCTGCTGGCGCCTGCGCTCTGAATTCCAAAATATCGCACGTCCCATCCGGCCTTCAGCAGAATCATCCCGCTTTGCTCCAGCGGCGGATAATTGGCCGGATTGGTGTATTGGAGGTATAAAACCGTGCGCTTCATGCAGACAAAACACTTAAACCGCTAATCCACGCGAATCCACGCTAATCAAAGATGAAAAACTGAAAGACAAAAACTGAAATGCTAAAAAGCTGAAAACAGAAACCTGACATTCAGCGCCAACGGCGCGTTGCCATTCCAGCCCAGGGCAACGCCCTGGGTAACGTCACCGCAAAATAACCAAAGCCCTGAAGGGGCGAGCTATTTTAACCACAGATTTGCACAGATGGACACAGATTCCAAACATGATAGCCACAAAAAAACGCAAAGAACGCAGAGATAAAGGTCCTTGTTTTTGTATTCTCTGTGCCTCTGTGGCTCTGTGGTGTACCTCGGTCTGCGGGTTTGGTAACTGGTTTGGAAGCCTTCCGTTGGCGCTCTGTAGTCCGTAGTCCGTAGTCCGTAGTCAGTGGTCAGTGGTCAATGGTCAGTAGTCTTTCATGGTATCTTTTCCCGTACGCTCGCCAGGAAAGCAAATCACGACCGGTGCCGAGAATATCACGGAGGCCGGTCTGAGTCCGAGCCTTGGTGAATGCCGTCTTGATTCCCTGGCGCAATGCGGCCACGTCATCTGGCGGCACCACGGTCACCCAGGAGGGATCATTCAGAAACTCGGCCAAATCTTCACCGCCGGTGCGGTCGGTGCAAACCAGCGGCAGACCGCAGGCAAGGGCTTGTGCTTGGACTAAACTCAATCCTTCCTGACGTGAAGCCTGCACAAAAATCTCTGATTCCTCATAAGCCTTAAACAACTTGGATTGTGGTACAAATCCAATTGATTGAAAATTGGATTTGGATGGCAATGGGGCGTCGCCAATGGACCCAACATGAATCAGCCGCCACGGCTGGCCTTCGACCGCTTTTGCCAGCACATCACAACCTTTTTGCAAACTCCAGGTTCCAGCAAATACCAAAATCGGCACCGGATTCTGCGGCTTGCGTGTGGGCGGGAACATCGTCAAGTCCACGCCATAAGGATTAAGAAATAACTTTGCTGCCGGAAAACCTCGTTCCAAGAAGCTGAGTTCCACATGCCGTGAGGGGATGGACATCACGTCGGCGAATTCATAGCCCCAGAGTTCGCGCTTGATGTTGAATTCAGGTACTGCGGGCTTCGGCATTCCGGGGATAGCCTCGAGGATTTCCTTCTGGGACAGGATATGGCGGGAGGCGCGCTCGAGCATTATCTTTGCGCCATATTTTTGCCGCGCCACCTGGGCGCTCTTGACGCAGAGGCCGGACATGCCGATGAACACGTCACAGGGTTCGAGCACCCGGGCCACCAGCCAATCCATCGTTTGAACCAGCCAGGCGTCAAGTTGATTAGCCCATGCTTGTGGTCCCTTGCGTTGGGCGACGACGAGCGGCAAGATCCAAGGCAGCAAGTTGCGATGGCAGGCGGGCGGCAGGCCAAATTGTTCGGCCCGTTCCCGGGGCACATAAGAATAAAAGGCCACGTCATGTCCCAGCGCCGCCAGTTCACGGGCCAGATCAAGCACGTGAAAGCGACCGGTGGTAACTATGGCAATACGCATGTTGGAACCTTCACCAGTCTGTGAATAAAATCGGGTGCCTCCGTTCTGTCTGATTCGCGTCCATTAGCGTCCATTAGCGGTTGAATCCGTAGTTCGTCTATCCGAAACAAGCTGTTCGTAAAGAGCGATGGTTTCATCAGCCACCGCAGCCATCATTCGAGGCGGTCTGATTCCAGATTTTAATCGTTCCAGTAATTGAGGATCGCCGGCCAATTTGGCCAGTCCCGCAGCCCAGGCCTCCGCGGAACCCGCCTCCACGAGCATCCCGTTGACATCGTCCTGCACCAGTTCCGCAATTCCGCCCAAGCGGGAGCCCAGCACCGGTATGCCAGCGGCAAACGCCTCAAGGACCACGAGGGGTCCGGTTTCCAACCATTGCGACGGCACGGCCAGACAATCATATTGCTTCAACAAGCCTACAATCTGCGCTGCGGGAACGCTCGCGTGAAAGGAGATCCGCGAATCTTTGGTCGCCAGACGCTGAAGACTTTCTTGATAGCTATTCGCCCCGACGCTTTGATTGACCCCATAAACATCCAACGTGGCGTTTAAGCTGCGGTCACGAAGAAAGGCTTCGATTAAAACATGGACTCCTTTGATGGGGTCCAAACGCCCTAACAAAACAACCCTCAGCGCTGAGGGCGTGTCGGATCGTGACCGGGGCGGCGGTTGCCTGTCCGCATCCAGCCGCTGCGTGAGGCCATAACGGGTCAAAGCGATTTTATTCTCCGGAACGCCATTGAGCAGTAAAACCTGCTTCACCCAGTAACATACGGCGATAACGCGGTCAGCTTCACTTATAAATTCACGGGTCGCCCGATGCTGGAGCTCAATCAGTTCGGTGGCGCGCAGTGCCGTCCAAGCGCCCCCTTGGAACCCGGCTCTGCCCAGCAGCCTGCCCACAGACGGCGGGAGGCTGCCCACAGCATTCGCAGCCATCGGGTTCAGCCCCCATTTGCGCAACACACAACGGCTGCAGCGCCTGGTTTCCATCCGTCCATCGCAGACACACTGGCCGTTACGCATCAGGGTCCCTTGAACACAGGTGCCCGTGGGCACGTGGTAGGTAAACAGAACCTTACATCGGCGACGCTTGGCCTCCCGCACCAACTTCACCGAATGGCACATGGTGAAGGAATGAAAGTGCACAATCTGTGGCTGCTCTTCGTCTAACACCTTCGCGAATTCCAGAGCGGCCAAGTCATCCCCCTCACCGTACAATTTTCTCAGGTCAACCCCCGCCCCCGCCGCGGCTGCAAAACGACGGACGACAAGTCCCTGGTGTTCATATTTCCGGGTTTCCGGGCTGGCGACGGCAATGGAGGTCTGAATACCAGCTGCTTGCAAATGGTGCGCCAGGCTTTCCACGAAGATCTCAGACCCTCCTGCCACATCGGGATAAAAGGAAAACGGAAGCAAAATTGCCTTCATAAAAAAATGCCGCCTACTCAATTAGATGTTGAACTGGAGGACGTTGACGCCTGAACGCGAACTGCGGGCCTACAATTTAGTCTTGTGTAAACGCCAATAGACCTTTCGCCAAAACGCGAAAAAGGCCTCATGGAACCCGGGAAGGTAGGTCAGAAAGACATGCAACAAGGGCTTCAACTGAAAGGGCCACGCTTTAAGGGACTGCGTATAATAAAAGCGTTCCTTTTTGAATTCCCCACAAAGACAACACAGTCCACCGGCCTTGGCGAGCCATCTGGCTAAAGTCCGCCGATTGCGCTCCAATTCACTCAAATGCTTATGGAGCAACAACTCAAAGGAGAGAGTTTCACGTTGCAAATTATTGCTGAGCCGATCCTCGCGACTGGCTTGGTGTACTATAACCGTCACTTCATCCACAAAATCCGCCTCGTAGTTTTGTGATATGCGAAGAAACAGATCATAATCTTCCAGAGCGGGCAGCGCTTCGTCGAATCCACTGGCAAAATCCAAGGCTTCCCGTGTAACGACGAATAATATCCCCAGGTCAAATATGTCTTGAATTATTTCGTCATATATAAAACCCCGGAGGGACGGCTGCCAAAGCGTTTTATGATCATCCTGGATGCGCACAAAGGCTGAATATACCAAACCCAACTTGGTTGACGCGGTCTGGAATAGTGCGAGCTGGCTTTCCAGTTTGCTGGGTATCCATTCGTCATCGGAGTCGAGGAATGCCACATATTTGCCGCGCGATGCCTTGATGCCGGTATTGCGCGCCGCAGATGCGCCACGGTTCGTTTCATGCCGCAAATAATTGATTCGCTGGTCGTTAAAAGATTTGACCACGCGCTCTGTATCATCGGTGGATTGATCATCAACAACCCAAAGCTCCCAATTTTGGCAAGTCTGAGCCTGAACGCTGCGAATCGCACGGCTGATTAGATGGGCACGATTAAAAGTGGGAGTAATGATGGAAACAAGAGGATCGTTATTCATAAATGGCAGGCGCTACTATCAGTGGTTCCCGCCGTAGATTTCAGAGGCCTGGAAGCATCGACCGGATAATGCTTTGGCGTCAAGCCAGTAATTTTTTTGTAAGTGGACCCGCTTTGAACGCCAAAGATTGCAGTTCAGGAATTTTAGTTACCAAATGACTGTGAATGCTTGCTTTACGTTGAATCAGCAAATGGAGTTTTTCCAATAAAGTCTCCGGCTTAAGGTGGGCGACCTCAAGGCAGTAATCTAGATGGCCGAAGATATCTCGGTTTATTCCCCGGGCTTTTAAACTATACCCAATGCTTAAGGTGGGAATGCCGGATGAGAGCGCGGCGATTGTCGAGTGCGTTCGTGCGCCGGCAAAAATGGAGCACCTCGCAATCACCCATTTGATTTCCTGCGCATTGAGGCCGCGCGGAAGAACGTATAGCGCGTTTCCAAACGGTGCGGAAAGCTGCTGGTACAGTGCCTCTAGCAATGCCCAATCATCATTTTCTATGAAATGGGATGCAACGTGCGGGACCAGCAGAATCGGGCGCCCAAGTTCCTCTGCCACCGCGGCGACCATTTTAACGCAGGCTCGAAGCCAGTCATCCAACTTGGCAGACCCTGCCCCCTCTGACGCGCACTGAGGCCGGCGATAGTTAGCGATCAGTGGGCTCAAATTGATGCCGATGGCATTTTCGGGAAGCGAAAAACCCAGTCTTTCTCTTGGCACCTCAAGCGGCGGCATAAGAAAGGCGGGGTCGGCAACGAGATGCACATTCTGCACCACTCCCTGCACACGGAGGTATTCCAAACTTTCCGTCTCACGCACGAAGATCGCCGCGAGACCGCGCAGGTGGGCGAACATGCGCGAGGCGAACTTCGCATCGCCTTCAAAGGGGCCCACAGAGGCGCCCCAGAGCACGACCGGAATTCCGCGACGCTGTATGAAACGATCCATTTCGATGAAACGTTCGGGCTTTCCATAATCGAGCGAATAATTGTCGCCACCCAATTCAAGTGCTACTGCAGTATTTTTAAGAAGCGACTGCAAGTCCCAGCATTGTGGCGAAAAGCTGCAACCCAGGCGACGGTTTGCTTGGGAAGCCCACCATTTGCGAGAAAGTCGCGGCCCAGCCCCAGTGATGGAAAACGAATGAACTTCCACGTCCAACTCATTTTGATTCTGGCGAAAAACAATTTCCTCAGAGTCATAAACACCTGCCTCCGCATGGATATCCGCTCCGAATTCCCGCCGCAGAATTTCCATGGTGCCCCGCACAATGGCCTCACAACCGCGGTTCTGGTATGAACCATTGCCGACGAATAAGAAGTTCATTGTTTGATGCAGTGTTCGTTGCTGTCGCGTTTGCGCCTCTCGTCAAGGTGTTCAACCATCGCCATGCATGAAAGCAAGTTGCCCTGCCCATAATTGGCAAGGCCCCAATTTCGCGAATGTCGGTTTAAATCCAGGACATCACCTTGGGCAAAATCTAACTGGCCATCAACGCGGGTGCATTTGCGGAGGCATTCCAGAGCGCGTTTGATGGTATCGTCATATTCCGGGCCCAATTTTCCAGTGCGCTGGCTCCTCAACAGAAAGCCGGTGATCATGGCTGTCGCCGAACTGTCCAGTTCGGCAGATTGGTAACTCAGCATGACTCCCCAACCGCCATCCGGTCTCTGATATCTCTTCGCTACCGACGTCAATTCTTTGGTATAGTCCACAAGGCGATCAAAGTTGGGGTCGTTAGTTTGCATCTCTTGAGCAACGCGACTGATGCCCGATGCAAGCCACCCCAAGCCCCGGCCCCAGCCGACCACGCCCACGGGACTAAAGTGCTCTGATAGATTGTAACCGTGGAAAGGGAGCTCCGAATTGTGTTCTATTCCGTGAACCATGAAGTCATCAATTTGTCGGATCGCTAGAGTCATGGCTGCCGGGTTGCTGGCCAAAAGAGAATATCGGGCCAAAAACGGATCCAACAGACCGATCGTGTCAACCAAAACCAGATTATCTTGTTTTGTTCTTACATATGGCACCAAGCCATCATGGCTCAATGCGATGTTCGCATAATATGTGTACAAAGCATCAGCGCCCACGCGATAATTAGGCTTGCTTGCCCGCTGGGCGACAAATGCAAGCGCGCAACCTTGAACTCCGTCGTTAACTGAATTTGGCGGGTCGAAGAAACGCCCCTTTTCATCTATCAGGGTATCACAGTAACGTTGGATGCTTAAAAAGGCTTCGGGGTCGTTCGTCAATTCACATTGAGTAATCAGACCACTCGTCAACAATCCTCCACGGTATGGAAAATCGCTATGTTCACGCAGATAATCAATAATGACCAGCCGTGATTCATCTGAATTCAATGGGGCGGTGTGGGTGTCAAGGAGGCGGATTGTCGCTTTTCGTACCCTTTCGCGCATTTCGGCTAGAGTCAGGCTGCCAATTTGGTTCCTCCCGATTTTTTGTGCAATCCTCGGATATAGATCAAAGCCAATGACGACCAGGTTGCACGCAAGCAAGAGGAGGAACAATGTTGGCCATAGGGGATGGCGCCACCAACCTGATTTTCGGGCCGGGTTTCGGACTGAATCTTCCGCCAACAGTGATTCGTCAATTTTTTGGATACTTTTCATAACCCGCAAGCAAGCCGGCCGCCCGGGAATTTGAGGATTAATTTCGTGACACGGTGTTGATCACCAAGGCGTGCGGCGACTCCCCGCAGCGATGCAAAGCACGCTGTTCCAGTGAGCAGGCCACCAAAAGCCAATTCCATGGGACCGGCAACCAGGCTCTGGACGGCCACCGCAGCAATCACCAACAGCGTTGCATACAAGGCGAGTCGGAGTGAATGGTGTGTCCAGATGAATTCAGATAGGTGGTGGGCGATGGCAAAGGCGAGTACTCCGTGGATGTAAATTGCCAGGGCAAATCCCCAGGCTGTTCCGGGCAATCCGAAGCAGCGGGTCAGGGCAAACACCAAAAGCAGGTTCCAGACGTTCAAATGGGTCTGGCTTAGAAAGATCCAACGCGAGCGGCCTTTGGCGCGCTGGATGAAGCCCATGGGCCAGGTTAGTACTTGTCCAAAAACCCCAACTATGAACCAAGGGAGCAGTTTGCCTCCAGAAACGAATTTGGCCGAGTAGAAAAAATGCATCAGCAAAGGGGCAAACAAGAGGGTGGCAAGCAGTCCAGGCAGCGCCAAAAGTATGCCGATCTCAATCTGCTCATTTACCAGCCGATTTATTTGCGGATTATCATGGGCGGCCGCCGTGAGGCGCGGGTAGAAATCCGTGCCCATGGCGTTGAGAATGAAGCCGGCGAACATTCCGGAGATGCCCCAAGCCGCCTGATAGATGCCGGCGGCGTCCAAACCCAGCTTGCGAACAATAATGGAGCGAATGGCCAATCCGACAATCGCGGCGAGCAGGCCGCCATACATGAAGGCCAGTCCCAAATGGATCAGCCGTTTGGAATTGGCGCAGGTTTCCCGCCAGGTTAGCGTCACGGGTGTCATCGGTATTTTGCGGGCAAACCACCAGGAAAAACCGAGGTTGGCGACCGCCGAAGTAATAAACACCGGCACGATGCCTCTTTGGCCCAGCCAACCATACAGTCCAATGGCAATAATTGTGCCGGCAATCGCCCCCAGAACGTTCAAGCGGGCTAGATCGCCAATTCGGCGCGTGCCTTGAATGAGTGCGCTTTGCCCACTCGAAACGGCACCAAACAACAGGGTGACACCGAGAATGGCCACCGGCCAAACGCGCTCGCCAGAGCCAAAGGTCCAAATGCTTAACGGATAGGACAAGGCCGCCGTGAGCAGCCAGCCCAAAATGCCGGTGGCCCAACAGACCCGGCGGAGGGTTTTAACCGTGCGCGCAATTCTTTCCGCATCGCCGCTGCCATTGGCCTCCGCCACCTCGCGAACACCGCTCGAGTCAATCCCCAGTGCGGCAAAAGTACCGACCAAACCAATCGCCGACATGTACAATCCAACCAAGCCCACGCCGGAAGGCCCCAACAAAACCGCCACCAATTTGGTACGCACCATGCCAATGAGATAGTTGATCCCCTGCGCTCCACCGATAATGGATGAAGACTTGAGAATCTGACTATAGCTGGTGTGGGATTTGGACACGTTTTAAAAAATTGATAATTGAAAATTGATAATTGATAACTGGCTGCGGGCCTGTCCCGCGTAGCGCAGGTTTCCAAACCTGCTGTTTCGCCGATTTCCAAATCGGCTTGGCGTCGAGAGGTTGAGCACGCTGGATTGGCGGACGGCATGCGGGTTTGGTAACCCGCGATACAGCAGACTTCGAAGTCTGCGCTACAGGATTTTCAGCGCCAACGGCGCGATTCCATTCCAGCCCGGCCATCGGCCTGGGATACCGTCACGACAAAAATTCAAAGCCCTGAAGGGGCGGACTTCTTTAACCACGGATTTACACGGATGCACACGGATTCCGAACCTGCAGACCACGTGAACCACAGAGGCACCGGGCTACGCTCAGAAGCTACGCCCGGCAGGCCCATGGCACCATCCATCTCCCGGTTTTATATTCATCTCATCTTGGGGGATTGAGCGCCCCTACAGGGCTGGCTTTTTGGGCACCATATCTGAAATATAAAAGCTAAAAAGCCAAAAAGCTAAAATGCTAAAAACTGTATGATTATAGAATTCAATCATTTCGGCGTTTAAGCGTTTGATTTGCAAACTTTTCGATCAGATGGCGGTTTTTCGCAGCTTGGAGACTATGGTGATGAATATGGCCATTAGTTCCCCGGTTTCTTTCAAAAGATGATCCAAACCTGCGCCGCGAATCTCACAATCGTTCCGCAGCAATTCCAGCCAGAGTTGTGATTCATCGGCTTCTTGTAGCAAGCCATCCAGTTTGGAGCAAAATTCAGCATCGGATCGCGCCCGGGAGGCTTTTCAGCCTGTGAAATATTGTTTACATCGAACTCTGATGTATCGCTTGCCGTAGGTCGTCTTCAAGTATTTCTCCCTGCGGAAAGCATCTTGTTCGTTGAGACATGCTTCATAGTAGATCAAATTAAATGGCCTTCTATTCTTGGTTGATTCGACTTTTCCATCATTGTGTTGCTGGAAACGATTCCGCAAATCAGCGGTGCAACCTGTGTAAAGATCCCCATCCACCTCTGACCGCAAGACATAAACATAGTGCATTCTATTTCACGGGCCAAGCATGGGCTGCAACCGAGGTGCCGGAGCGTAATAATTGCTTGCCTAAAATGCGCACCTCCTCGCGCTCTTTTGGCAACTCCACATAGAAGCGAATGATGCCCGAAGCGAACTGTTGGGTCCGATCTCGCAATTCTTGTGAAAGACGGCTCACCTTTTTAAAAAGCTAAACTCCGAAAAACTTGAAACGCTAAAAACTGACAAACAAAGAACCAAAAGTCTGGAATTTGGAATTGAACCTGAGTACGCCAAATTTTGCTCGTTTTGGAATTTCAGCGTTTAAGCTTCTTGTTTTGTGGGGTTTTAGAATTTTAGCGTTTTAGCATTTCAGCGTTTTGCCTTCTGCGCGCCCTACCGGCTGCTAAATTCCGCGACCGCCTCGCCGCCGCCGCTCATCATCACGCGGTAGATGCGCAGATCGGTTGCGTCAGCGGCAGTTTCACCGGGCAGCCACACGCGGGCCTCGCGCAAGGGCGCCAGATCCGCCAATACCTCGGCGTCGGACAGGGTGTTGGTGGCCGGGGTGGCCGAGGCGGGCGAAACCAGGTTGTCGAGGTAAGCGAAGCTGCCTGACTTGAAAAAGCTTTTGTGGGGGGTATTAATGTTGCAATCCAGCAGGCCGCCCCGAGCCGGGGGCACGGCCTGATTCTGCCAGACTTTTTCCGCCGTGATCCCGGGTTCGTTGACCCAAAAGAGGTCACCCAGTGCGAGCACCGAAGTGTCGGTGCCATTGCCGGTGATCTCAAACCGGCACGTGTTGGAGGAATCCACAGGCAACAACATGCTGGTGGCCAGCGTCAGTTGGCCATGGAAGTTTTTGAGGGCAACGAATGGGGATTCCGCAGAGGTGTTGCAAGAAAAATGGGTGGCATCCACCACCAGCGTGCCCGAGTCTGAGAGCCGCACGGCGCTTGGACAATCCCTCATGCTAATCTCGTGGTAGATGGCGCGCACGACCAACCGGCCACCATCCCGCACCGTGTACTGGCTGGCCGCTGAACCGGTGGCGCCATTGAAGATGGAAACTTGGTTGGCTTTCTGCCTTCTGCCTTCATCCTTCTGCACTCCTCTGGCTTCCACCCACACGCCGGCGTTGCCGCTGCCCTGTAGACACCGAAGTTCAACATCGGTTTCCGCAAGTCCGTTGACGCGCAAGGCGGCTGGCAAATCCCCTTCGCCCGCCTTCGCCGGCAAGCTCATAGGACCGTTGACGCTTAATTGATCGGCAAAAATCTTGCCGCCCGGCTGGTCGGCATTTTCCACGAGCATGGCCCGGGCGTTGGGGGCGCCGAGGTAAAAATCACGCAGGGTGGCGCGCGCGGGACCTTCCAGTTTTAAGAGCAGACCGTCGGCACGCCCCGTCCAATCCAACCGGCTGCCGGTCTCACCGGCGCTGTCGCCCACCAGTTGCACATCGGACCCGGCGGGAATGACGAGCGTTTGCGAGATAGGGTATCGGCCCATGGGCAGATGGACTACGGGCCGCTGGCCGCGCAGGGCGGCGGCCTGGTTCAGGGCGCGCTGGATGACACTGGCATTGGCGCCAGCCGGCACTTCAATGATCGGCCTCACGCGAAGAGGCGGAGCTGCGGAGCCGGAACGACTGGCATCACTGCCGACGGGCACTTCGAGGCTCGGTGAAACGACTTTCTCGGCAATGCGACGGAAACGTCCATTCTCCTTGACGGCATTCGTGCTGGTGTACGTGTTCCCGACAAAGGTCTGGTCGCCCCAGGTCATTTTGACCGCCTGATTGGACGAGTTCGCGGGCAATTTGAACACATTGTCCATGACCAGGTACGGGCCGCCGTTGCCCAGCCGAAGCGGAAAATTGTCCGTGGGATCAATTATCCGGTTGCCGCTAATGGTCGTGGGCGACCCCCAAGTGTGGCCGCTCTCGAAATCAAGAAACCGGCGCGACCCAATACTGGTGTTGTTGACAAAAGAAAAGACCATGAGGTTTTGACTGCCGATGTCGGCTACACTGGAGCGGATGAATAAGTTCTGCCAGGCGTGAAAATTCCCAGCTCCGTTGAACAACGCGTGTCCGCAGTCTTCAAACCGGCAATACCAGACCCAGATGTCCATGGAATTGAAATCGGCGGTTTTGACTCCGGCGTCGGAGCAACCGTAAAAACGGCACCGCAGCACCTCGTTTTCCGCCTGGCCTTGGTATTTGTCACCGCCGAAGAGGATTCCCAAGGCGACATTGCGAAAGATCAGGTCGCTGGTTTCATTGTAGGTGGAGAAGGCCGGGCCATATTGCAAGCCCACCTGCGCCCGATTCGCGCCGTCAATGGTCAACCGGGAAATCTTGGAGTACCAGGCATCGTATTGAAACACTGCGCCGCCGGTTGGGCCATCCCATTTCAGAACGGTGCTTTCGGGGGATTCACCAATAACGGCAATGCCCATGCCATCGGTATGCTTATGTCGTACGGTCTTGATGGTGGAGGTCAGACGGTAGGTGCCCGATGGAATGTACAGGACGCAAAAATTGCTGTGGGTGGTCAAATCGTCCAAGGCCCGCTGCATGGCCGCCGTGTCATCCGCGTGGCCATCGCCGACGGCGTGGTAATCGGTCTGCAAATTGCGCCAGCTCGGGAACGGGCCCACAAATTCCTCATCGCCGGTTGCGGCGGGGGCGGCCACGGCTGTGAGCGCGACGGCAAGCAAAAGAAAAGACAAAAGCTTAAACACTAAAATGCTTAAAAGCTGAAATGCTCCTATTATTGGTAGGGCGCGTCACTCCGTGCGCGCCGTCGGCTTGCCAACGAACGCGGTCTGGTTTACCACAACGGCGCACACGGAAGGATTTAACCGCTAATAAACGCGAATCCTCGCTAATCAAAGTCGAAAACTGGGAACTTCTTTAGCCACAGATTTGCACAGATGCACACGGATTCAAAACCTGCGGACAGGCCATCTTTAACCGCTAATAAACGCGAATCCACGCTAATCAATGATGAAAACTGGGAACTTCTTTAGCCACAGATTTTCACAGATGTACACAGATTCCAAACCGGCGGACCACATGAACCACAGAGACACAGAGGAAGCAAATGGAGAATGGAAAATGCCCTTTCTCTGTGGCTCTGAAGTCCGTGGTCAGTGGTCCGTGGTCCGTAGTCCGTAGTCCCGTCCGTAGTCCCGTCGTCTCTTTCAGTATTTCAGCCTATAGTACGCGTATTTGAGCACTTCGTTCTGGAACGCGATCAGGCCTTGCTCGTGCTGCCACCAGTCGTTGGCGGTGTAGTCAAAGGGCGGGGCGGCGTTGATGGCCACCCGCACGCCGGTGCCCGCCAGTTCCTTGCCGTAAAGCCAGCCGACGCGCCGGGTATGAAACAGGTCCGTGATGATGATGAACCGGGTCTCGTGATGGGCCAAGGCCCATTTGCGCAGGAGGAGGGACTCATCATAGGAATTGGTGACCAGGTCCGATGGCACAATGATGGCTCCGGCCGGGACGCCCTGTTTTAACAGGATCTTGCGCGCGAGATCGGCTTCCGGCGGCAGGACGTCCAGTTGCACGGCCGGTGCAGGCCGAGGGTTCATCAACAGGATGCGGGGCGCGTAGCCCATCTGGTACAGGCGGGCGGCCTCGAACGGGCGCGTGTCCAGCCCGCCGCCGAGCACCACGATGGCGTCGGCTTTGGTCAGGCGCTGATTGAGGATCCAGGCTTGGGCCGCGCGGCGCAGCAAGGGCGTGCGGAAATAATAGGCCGCCGCCAGCAGCAGCGCCAAAATCACCAACGCCCCGAATAACCGCCGAAACCATTTCATTCAAACTTGGGAAAGGCTTTTAACCACGGATCAACACGGATCAACACGGATCAACACGGATTAAAAGCCTACGGACCAGGCCGTGTTTAACCGCTAATTGACGCCAATTGACGCGAATCAGAGATGAAATCCAGTGCCGGCGTCCTGTTTTATTAGCGTCCATTAGCGTCCATTAGCCGTTGGAATTATTTTCCAACTGAATCGTTTCGGGTTAGTTCTTTTTGAGAAACTGCTTGCAGAGTTTAACCATTTCAAAACGAAAGGCATCGTAGCTTACCTGCCGGCCCTCTTGCTCATAGAACATTTCCAGCCGCGCATAAAACTACCGGCGTGTTTGCAAACGATCCGGGGAGGTACGCTCCAAAGCATTGGCATAACGATCATAGAGTTGAGCCAGGACCGCGATATCCGCCGGAGCGATCATGGGGTATGCAACGCGCGTAATTCCTCAGCCGCGCCGCGAACATTCAAAACACGGTCGTAAGCTTGCGTGCCAAGAGAATATTGTTGGGCGAGCTGGAAGATTCTGCCGGCGAAAAGGTCACAGGTCTTCACAAAGCCATCCCAAAGTTCAGCGATCTTGCCCACCTCAGGTTCACGACGAGCCACAGCCGCCGTGAAGGAATAAAGCTGCTCCAGTTGCGATTCCAAGCGGAGGACTTCGCGTTCGATTTCCCCGGGGTTGTTTCCGGCGCTGCCCACCCGCTGGTCAAATTGCTTCAGGCCATTATTCTTAATGGTGTCAAGGTCAGATAACTCGAGCGTCATAATTGCAATCTGGTTTGGTTGGCCGATTTTACAAGTGCAAAGACCCAACCGGGTCAGTGGTCCGTAGTCAGTGGTCCGTAGTCCCGTAGTCTTTTATCGTGTGGTCCTTCGTCAGTGGTCTCGTCGTCCTTCCAATTGCCGATAAAACTCAATCGTGGCCTGCATGCCGGTGGACAGATCGCACGCGGCTTGGAAACCGGCGGCGCGGGCTTTGGCAACCGAGGCCAGGGAATGTTTGATGTCCCCGGCGCGCGCGGGACCATGCTGGAGGGCGGCCTGGGAATTCGTGGCCCGGCAGATTTCCCCGGCTAGATCGTTGATGCTGGTGGCCCGGCCGGACGCTATATTGAACACCCCGAATTCACCCGGCTGGCGCGCAAAATGGACGTTGGCGGCCGCCACATCCCAGACATAAACGAAATCGCGCGTTTGCAAACCATCGCCGTGGATGCAGATGGGTTGATGGTTTAAGGCCTTGGTGGCAAACAGCGGGATGACGCCCGCATAATCGCTGCGCGGATTTTGGCGCGGGCCAAAGACGTTGAAATAGCGCAGGCAGAGGGTTGGCAGGCGTTGCGTGGCGGCATACATCTGGCAGTAATATTCGCCGTCCAGCTTGGTGATGGCGTAGGGGCTTTTGGGTTCCGGCGCCAGGGCTTCGTGCTTGGGGGAAACGGGATTGTCGCCATAAACGGCGGCGGAACTGCTGAACACCAGCTTCCGGACGCCGGCCTGGGCGGCCTCTTCCAGAACCACCAGGGTGCCCACGGTGTTGACCTCGTTATAGGCGACGGCTTGCTGCATGGATTCGGCCACGCTGGTCTTGGCCGCCAGATGAAAAACGTAATCCACCCCGGCCACCGCCCGGCGGACGGCCGCGCGGTCCAGGATGGAGGCGTGGATGAATTCGACCTGGATGCCGCCCAAGTTGGCAACGGACCCGGTGTCCAGGTTGTCCAGGACGCGGATTTCGCATTGGCCAGCCAGCAGTTCGGCTATGTGGCTGCCAATAAACCCCGCGCCTCCGGTGATTAAAACGCGCATTTTTTTAAAGATTTTAACCGCTATTTGACGCTAAACAAAGATGAAATCCGGGAACTTCTTTAGCCACAGATTTGCACAGATGCACACAGATCCGAAAAACGTGGATTACGGACTATTGTCGCAAAGCGACATCGGAAATTAGCCAGACACGCCAGTGTCTGGTTATCCCGACAAAGGTTTTCCGTCCTGAAGGAGGCGGACTCCCGCTCGCGGTTATTGATTCAATTTGTGGTGACGCTTTCCATCGTCCCTGCGGGACGAGCTTGTGGTCCGTAGTCAGTGGTCCGTAGTCCATAGTCAGTGGTCCCTTTTGACGGCAAGCTGCCGCCCGTGGCCGGTGGGAGATATTTCTCCCAAGTCCACCTGGCGTATGCCTGATTGTATCGTCTGCCAACACCCGTATTAATGGTCAATTGATAATTGACAATTGACAATTAACAATGGCCCGATGCCTTACCTTTCGCACCCACGGCGCGCACCATCCTTCGCTCAAGCTACGGACGGCGGGCGGAGTGACCCTGCTACGCCATGGCTACGCAGGGCACGCGCGCC
>Ga0316217_10002482_pt1 | contig 22136 bp, 19 predicted proteins | sample 1anoAmetaG_FD_203633 | JGI IMG/M metagenome (GOLD analysis project Ga0316217, IMG submission 203633) | Freshwater microbial communities from Trout Bog Lake, Wisconsin, USA - 1anoA | ecosystem: Environmental > Aquatic > Freshwater > Lake > Hypolimnion/Profundal zone | place: USA: Wisconsin...
TTACCGGCTTGCCCGGCATTTTGGCCTTCCTCTGTGTGCAGGAATGGCCGGCGCGCGAATCCTGCCCCAACTGCAAGCAATTGCGCTTGGTGGACCGGGAAAAGTGTGAATACTGCGGCGCGGGTTTTGCGCCACCGCCGAAGAATGGAACGGAAATATTTGAACCCGCTGGCGGCTCGTCGGCTGGCTCAATTTTTCCCGGGCCAATTTCTGGGTGAGCCGCAGACGCACAACTACCATGAACCGGAGCGCTGAGCACTGCCTCGGTTCGATGGATGCGATTGCTTGCCAACTGGCCGGGACGGTGCCCGGCGTTCCGATCGCGCGGCTCATGACCAGTGAGCAGGTCTAAAATGAACAAAGTATGAGGTCGAAGCACCTTACTCCGGCCGGCTCCAGTCACCTTGCGCGATGGCGCGCAAGGGGCGGTTGACGAGGCGTCAACCGCGGCACGCGAGGCGCGTGCGCTCCCCGGACGCCCCCAAATCAAGAACCGGGTCAAGCTGCACCCAATGAAAACAGCAACTGCATTTATGATTTCCAAAAGAGAGGAAAACATGCTTGAATTCGTAAGTGAAGATTAACGCCCGCCCGCTCGAATTGCGGCTGGTCCATCCGTGGAGAATCGCCGGTTCGGAAGGCTCCGGCGCCTGCCGAACCATCATTGTGGAACTGAGCGATGGCCGAGGCGTGCCTGCCTTTGGTGAGGCCGCTCCTTCGGAGTTGTGCGGCGAATCCGTCGAACGGGTCATGCCGTTTTTGTCGCAATTGGATCCGGCCAACCTATCGTTCGAGGATGTCCCGGGCAGCCTGGCTGCTCTGGAAAAAATTCCCGGCCTGCCGATGGCGGTGAAGTGCTTGATAGACCTCGCGCTGTTGGATGGCGCGGCCAAGCGGGCCGGCCGGCCGCTTTACGATTATCTTGGCTTGGGGTTTCGCGAGGATCAGCATGTCACCTCGTTCAGCATCGGCCTGGATACGCCGGAAATGATCCGCCAAAAGGTCTTGGAAGCGGCGCGGTTTCCGGTGCTTAAACTTAAGATGGGCAGCCCGCGCGACCGGGAAAATCTGGCCGCGTTGCGCTCGGTGGCACCTCATAAACCCGTGCGCGTGGATGCCAACGAGGGCTGGAAAACCAAGGAGGAGGCCCTGCGGATGATCGAATGGCTCGCCGCGGACCAGCACCTCGAGTTCGTCGAGCAGCCACTGCCGCGGGACGCGAGCGAGCGGGATTTGGTCTGGCTCAAAGCGCGTTCACCGCTCCCGCTGTTTGGTGATGAGGTTTGTCACACGGTGGCCGACATCCCGCGCTGCGCCGAATACTTTCATGGTGTGAATGTGAAGTTGATCAAGAGCGGCGGCGTGAGCATGGCCAGGGAAACCCTCGTGGCGGCGCGCAAAGCCGGATTGAAAACCATGATTGGCTGCCTGATCGAGACGAGCGTGCAAGTCAGCGCCGCGGCGCAGCTTGCGGAACTGGCCGATTTCCTTGATTTGGATGGCAGTTTGCTGATCACCAATGATCCGTTCGCGGGCGTGACGGCAGAGGATGGCTTGCTTTCCTTTGCCGGCGCCAAAGAGAAATATGGACTGCGAGTGAGTTCGCGGATAACAAAACCATGAAACATGCCTGGTTAGTCGTAATGCCGTTTGGAAATTCAAATTGGCTGCAAATCGTGGGGAAGATGCAACCCCGTTGGGGTAAGTCGTGGTTGGGGCATCTACCCAGGGTAGCTCCTTCGTCGCAACCCTGGGCTGGACGATGGAATCCCGTTGGGATTCAAGTCCGGAATTTCCGAAAAGTATTTTGGTTATTCGCCGCCCTCGCGGCCGCGATGTTTGCCTGCGGCTGCACCACATTGCCGCGCGCCGGCAGAGCCGAACCGCGCCAAGGCGACGAGATCGTCGCCGCCGGCCAGTTTTTTCACACCGGCACGCGCGTGGTGCTGTGGCTGGACCCGGGCGGATACGACGCCTACCGCGTGGAGCGGCGCTTCGCACCCTTCGAGAATTCGGACTGGCAATCTTCCGAGGCAGAGGTGAAAACGCTGACGCGGCCCAACCGGTTCGGCCTGCGCCGCGCCACGCTGACCACCAACGAAATCGAGCGCGTGCGCGGCGGCGGTTGGGATCTGCCGCTGCTGCGGCGCGTGGTTGACCAGTTCGTGTTGCACTTCGACGTCGCGGGCACGAGCCGGACGTGTTTCCGGGTGCTGCAGGATGATCGTGACTTGAGTGTACACTTCCTGCTGGATCTGGACGGCACGATTTATCAGACGCTGGATTTGAAGGAGTGCGCCTGGCACGCGACGACTTCCAACAACCGCGCCGTGGGGGTGGAAATCGCCAATATCGGCGCCTATCCGGCTGACGGACCCAATCCGTTCGCGGAATGGTATCGCACGAATGCCACCAGCCAGCCGGTCATCACCATTCCGGTGCGCTTCGGCAGCGGCGGCATTCGCACCACCAATTTCACCGGCCATCCGGCGCGCAACCAGCCGGTGCGCGGCGTCATCCAGGGGCACGAGCTGGTGCAATACGATTTCACGCCGGAACAATACGCGGCGCTGGCCAGATTGACGGCCTCGTTGTGCCGGATTTTTCCGAATCTGAAATGCCGGTATCCGGTGGACGCGGACGGAAAATTGATCATGCATAAACTTCCGGACGCCGCGCTGAAGAATTATCAGGGCGTGCTCGGCCACTATCATGTCCAGACCGACAAAGTGGATCCGGGCCCGGCGTTTGATTGGGACCGGGTGATGGGCGGCGCCCGCAGCCTTCTGGGTCTTGATCCGCTCAAAACCGCGCCGCGACCCGGGCCTTTGCTCACGCCGCGCCAGCGGGATCTGCGGCGCTGAACCGCGGACGGAGCGCCGAAAAGTGGTGCTGAAGCCACCGTCCTCCATACGCTGGCGCGATTGCCGAGCGTGTCCAATTTCGCGAAGTGTCTTGGAGTGCGCCAGCCCTTCCGCCTTCGCGGCACGCCAAAGCGCCGCTTCGGCGCGACGGCGGCTGGCGCTTGCCCATGGCTTGCCAGTTTGTGTTCACCTCGAATTCATCCGGCACGGAAATGCGCTTCTGCTGGAAAACGAATTGCGGAATCCATGCCTTATCGGGTGTTGCGGGGTGCCGCCAATACCAAAGCGGCGGAGGGCCGCCGCACTCCAAGACGCTGGCGCGAGTGACGGTGGCCCCAATATGCGCGAAGCGTTCTTAGTTCACCGCCGCTTTCGCCAGCGCGGCACGCCAACGAACCGCAGAGATTTTATCTGTGTCCATCGGTGTCCACTCGCCGCGCTGGCGCTGGCGCAGCGGATCTATGGTTGAACTGCATCTTTCTGGATAAATCAGGAATTGCTTTATGCAATTTTTTCAATGCCGGACACAATTTTATCAATTCACGGTCGCCGGAATTTTCGTTTAATGTGGCCCCATGAAAATGAACAAGCTGAAACGTCCCTCCGCCGCCCGTCGCCGCAAGATCACCTTCGTGGTGGTACTGGCGGCAATCTTTGTCTGGGCCTGTCTGCCGGCGCGGCCGTTCCGTCCCGTGGAACCGCTGCCCGCCGGCATTGTGGACATGCACTGCCATATCGCTGGCCTCGGCGCGGGCGGCAGCGGCTGCTTTGTCTCGCCGCGCTTGCGGAACAACTGGCGGTTCGATGTTTATTTGCACAGCTTCGGCCTGACGAAAAAGGAAATGTTGGAACAGGGCGACGGCCTTGTCGCTGACCGCATTTCGCAATCCGTCGCGCAAAGCAAGTACGTCCGCCAAGTCGTGCTGCTGGCGCTGGATGGCGTCATTGGCGCGGATGGGCAACTCGACACGAACCGCACCGAGGTTTATGTGCCGGATGAATTTGTCGCGGAGGTTTGCGCGCGGCACACCAATCTGCTGTTCGGCGCGTCGGTCAACCCGTATCGGCCCGACGCGCTGGCGCGGTTGAAGTGGGCCAAAGCCCACGGCGCGGTGTTGGTGAAATGGATTCCGCCCATTATGGAAATCGCCCCCGATGATCCCAAGCTGATTCCGTTTTACCAGAAGCTGGTCGAGTTGAAATTGCCGCTGCTGTCGCACACCGGTGAGGAAAAGTCATTTTCGCAGGCGGACGAAGAATTTGGCGATCCCGCCAAGTTGCGGCTGCCGTTGAGCTTGGGCGTCACGGTCATCGCCGCGCACATTGCGTCCTCGGAGAGCTATCACGGCGAGCGCGGCCCCGACCGGCTGGCGCGGCTGATGCGCGAATTTCCGAACCTGTACACGGACATTTCCGCGCTGACGCAGATCAACAAGCCGGGCGTTTTGAAAGAGGCGTTGACCAAGCCGGAATTTTCGGGGCGGCTGCTTTACGGCACGGATTACCCGCTCATCAACACAGCGCTGGTTTCGCCATGGTATTCCTTCCACCTTTCCTTGGGACAGAAATGGTCCATCTGGCGCACCAAAAACCCCTGGGACCGGGATGTGATGATGAAGCACGACCTCGGGGTGCCCACGGAGACGTTTGCCCGGCCGGGAGAGTGGTTCAGCGACCGGGGTGGGGACGGCTCGTCCCCACAACCTCGGATAAAACTTTGATTGCAAGCAGGTTGCGCGCTTTGGTTTTAGCGCCGTAGGCGCGCAATATTTGTAGAACCGAACAGCAGAAGGAATGTAGTTAGCCAGCGTATTCATGGATAAACTAGTTCCAAGGCACGCTCAACTCCCAAATCGTAATGACCATAATCTCCGGTATCGAGCCCAATCTCGGCTGTGGTGTGCTCGCTAGTGGAAATAAATACCAGCCTACCGGCACACGCATTCGTCTCGGGTAAGGCCCGCATATCTATGCCTTGGACAAATGAAATGCGCTCACCAACATGCCAACAACCCTTGAAAGTCCTGAAGACGGTCGCCTTGTAGTGGTGTGGTGCTAACCTGTGTGGACCTAAATCCTCCCAATGGTCCTCGTAAATACAGGCGGCAAAGACATGCTTGAAACGATCTAATGTGACATGCGCGTCCTTCGCGTTCTCCCACATTGTTTCACGGAACACGGCGGCATTTGGGTTTGTCGAGCGACAACCAACGGCAGTGGTTAGGAACCCGGCAAAAATGATGACGCAGACCTTGTGCATACGCGACGCTGGCTAACGACTCGCGAGCCGAGCCGAGCCGAAACTGCAACTTTGGTCAACCTTCATCATCTTGATGAACTCAGCCGTACATCCGGCGACGAGTCTGGCGAAATGGTTTGACCGAGCGTAAATACTCATGATTTGTCCTTTCTCAAATAAAAAACCTCTGAACTTCCGCCAGGCAACGCTAGCAAAAATCTGCCGCAATCTGGACACTCAAAAGGCGATCCGATGAGCTTTGAAGAGCGAGCAATTGAGCGCAACTTAATGACCTCGCCAGTCTTCGGGTTGGTGACGGTGCTCGCACCGGGCGCACAAAGTCGGACGCCCTCTGTCGTAGAAACTGCCGCGTTCCAATCGTCGCGTGGAATCGGCGTTGCCTCGCCCTCATCGGTAATAGGAAGTCTCTCAATGTGTAGTTCGTATGCCATAATGTGTGGCTTGATGCCTACGCCCGTGAAGTGAGCCACGCCAGACTTGTGGTGTCAACCGCGACGGCGGAATGTACGGCGGCAACCGGCGATGGCTCCAGAGAATGTTAGAATCCGGTTTAGTTCTCATGGCCAAAGATAACAACCTCCCAATTGTTGTTAGTGAGCTGTAGCGCATACCTAACTCCATTCTTCTCAAAGCGGTGTCTCGACACAGCATATGCACTTGTTGAATCAAAATCGGCAGGAAGTCCATCAATAATTCTGTCGGGCAACGAGCCGATCTCGCAGACGTGCCCGAAGGCTAAATCTGGAATACATCCGCTGAAGAACAATCTGAACTGATGCTGCATCAACATGTCTTGAGCTACACTCCATCGGGCACGCCGAACAGCTTGCTCAATCAGGGACACGTCTTGTGTGCGCAGGAGTATAGGTCGCTCAGCCTTCACGGTGACCGTGACCGTGGTCATACGGTCAAATACAACGATGCCCGTCATCGCTAAAATGACTAAAGCTATTGGTATGATGATACGTCGTCGTCGCATGAGGCTTCTAACTTGTTAATATACGGACCCCCGGTTCGTATATTGAAACCGGCATTTTGACCCATGAAAAAGTTGTAACCTGTTCATAATCAACAGTGCAATTCCCGACTTGTTCGTGGAATTTAGCTTAATTCCAAGCCCCGAAAAATGCAAGCCCTTTATGCATGGGAGGACTGTCCAAAAATCACCCACTCCCGATCCGTATATTGAACCGCCGGTTCGTATATTGAAATCGCCTCTTGGACCGCCTGCGTCCATGTGGGCCTGCCAAAATCCGCCCCAGTATGAACCAGCCCAACGCTATCGAACGGATGCGGAACGATGTCCGCCGCCAGCACAAATCCCTGTCCGCAGAAAATAGAATTGATCAGGGAAGGCTTGGAGTGCAACCCTCCCCCTGAACCCGGAAAACATCCAACATCCAACATCGAATGCCCAACATCCAGAGAAGACGCGGAAGGGAAGGCATTGAATGTTCGAGGTTGGATGTTGGGTGTTGGATGTTTCTCGGGTTCAGAGGTGGGGACAAGCTGTCCCCACCCCTATTCGTGAATCAGCCATAGCACCGGTCAAATCGTTCCACTCCCGAATTGACACGCTGCCCGCATTTTTCTAGCTTCTTCCGGCAAAGACCCCGCGCTTTGCCCCGGATACGAATCCGGGGATTTTTGTTGCGTGGGACAGGCATTTTGCCTGTTCGTCCAAACACCGGGACCGGCAAAATGCCGGTTCCACATTGACATTTATGGCAAACACAATTCTCGTTGGCGCCCAGTGGGGCGACGAAGGCAAAGGCAAAATCATTGACGTGCTCACGGAGCAGGCGGAGGTCGTCGTTCGCTACGCCGGCGGCAACAACGCAGGCCACACCGTCATCGTCAACGGCAAGAAATCCGTGCTGCACCTCATTCCCTCGGGCATTCTGCGGAAGAATAAGCTCTGTGTGATCGGCAACGGCGTGGTCTGTGATCCGCTCGGCCTGGTCAGCGAAATGGAGGGGCTGCGGAAGAATGGCATCAAGGTGACGCCGAAGAATTTCGTGCTGAGCGAGACGGCGCACGTGGTGTTTCCGTACCACCGCGAGCTGGATGGCGCGCGGGAATTGCTCAAGGGCAAAAACAAGATCGGCACCACCAAGCGCGGCATCGGCCCGGCGTACGGCGACAAGGCTGCGCGCGTGGGCCTGCGGGTGAATGACCTGGTGGATCCCGCCCGGCTCGAGGAAAAACTCGCGGCGCGCATCAAGGAGAACAACGCCGTGCTCAAATCGCTTGGCGCCAAGCCTTTGTCCTTCAAACAGGTCTTTGCCGACTACGACCGGGCTGGCCGGCACCTGCAACCTTATGTGCAAAACACCGTGGTGCTGCTGCACGACCAGATGCGCGCGGGCGCGAACATATTGTTCGAAGGCGCGCAAGGCACGTTTCTGGACATTGACCACGGCACGTATCCATTCGTCACCTCGTCCAACACCACGGCGGGCGGCGCCTGCACCGGCTCAGGCGTGCCGCCGAACCGCATGGATCGCGTCGTGGGCGTGATGAAAGCCTACACCACCCGTGTTGGGGAAGGACCGTTGCCGACCGAGAACCAGGAAATTTCCGACCTGCTCCACGGCATGGGCCGCGAATTCGGCGCGACCACCGGACGCGCCCGCCGCTGCGGCTGGTTCGATTCTGTGGCCACCCGTCACGCGACCATGGTCAACGGCATTGACGACCTGGCCATCACCAATCTCGACGGCCTCGATACGGTGGAGAGCGTCAAAGTGTGCGTGGCCTATCGCCGGGGCAAGACCCAGTACGACTTCGTGCCAAACGACGCGCAAATCCTGGCCGAATGCCAGCCGGTGTACGTCGAGTTCGAGGGCTGGCGCACCCCGACGGATAAATGCCGGACATTTAAGCAACTGCCCGCGAAAGCGCGGGAGTACGTGAAGGCGATTTCCGAATTGAGCAATGCGCGGCTGTTCATCGCGTCGGTCGGGCCGGGGAGAGAGCAAACGATTTTTGTTTGAGCGCAGCCGGTCGCACATCTGTCCGCGAAGCAATCTAGCCGCGATCATTCACAGGCAATATCCCATGCCTGTGCCAATACCTGCAAGGTTGCATTGCTTGGGCGAGATGCTAGAGTCTATATGTCATGAGCACGCTGGTTGAAATTGAAGCCGCCGCCGATTCGCTGCCGCCGGAGCAGAAGCAGGAACTGATTCTGTTTCTCGCTGCGCGTTTGCGCCGGTCCGGCGTGAAACTGCCGCCGCCGCGAAAGTTTTCGCGGGAACAAATCGCCTCGTGGATCTCGGAGGATGAGGCGGAAATGCTGCGCTTTCGGGAAGGCGCGTGAGGCTTTTCCTCGACACGAGTGTCTTGCTGGCCGCGTGCGGTTCGACCACGGGCGCATCGCACGAAATCTTCCGGCAAGCGGGTGTCCACCACTGGGTGTTGATGGCGACTCCCTACGTGATTGGAGAGGCGCTGAACAATCTGGCCGACTTTCCCCCGTTGGCGGCCGCGCGGTGGGCGAATCTCCGGGCCGACCTGTTGGTGCTGGACGATGTCCTGACACTTGACCGCCCTGCTGTCTTTGCCGCCAGAAAGGATCGTCCGATACTTTTCAGCGCGCTGGCTTGGGCAGATGTGTTGCTGACCCGGGACACGGGTGATTTTGGCGAGATCTTGGGCGGTTCATTTTACGAACTACTGGTGCTGACACCGGGTGCCTTTCTCCAACGCGAGCGCGCGGCGGGAAGATTGAAGACAAGGGAGTAATTTTTAAAAAAATATCCGCATAATCATTTCGTCTCCAGGTGGCGTGGTGGAGGAGCGTGATTGCGCGCGGCAGGTGGTGGACCAGCTTGGCGTCCGGTACGCCGGACAGTTGGATCTCAAGGTCGAGGTTCGACCGCCTGGTTCCAGGCAAACCCCGGACGTAAAAATAAACTCAAAAAAACTTTGGCAAAAATGGAATTGTGAGCCAATCTTATATGAAGCGAGAATAAGAACATACCAACATCCAAAAACATATGAGCAAGGAAACACAAGCAATCCGTGAAGATCTGGGCGCACTGGCCGAAGACGCCAGCGCGTTGATGTCCGCCACCGCCGAGGTGGCCGGAGAAAAAGTCAGCGAAGCCCGCAAGCGCCTCGCCATCGCGCTGGAACGCGCCAAGGTGATCGGTGGTCGTGTCCGCGACAAAGCGGTCGAGGGTGCCAAAGCCGCCGATCAGGCGGTGCATGAGCACCCCTATCAAGCCATCGCCATCGGCGTCGGGGTCGGGGCGATCTTGGGCTATCTTATCGGCCGCCGGTGTTCGCGCAACTGCGACCGGTCATAGCATGGAAACAGGCGCCACTGGCCGTTTTCAGCAAGTTGCCGCGAACTCGAAACAGGTCGCGTCCCGGCTCCTGACCATCGGGGAAAACCGGCTCGAATTGTTGACCTTGGAGCTGCAGGAGGAGCAAGAGCGACTCCTGCGCGCCTTACTGCTGGCCCTCGGCGTGGCGGTGTTTGGTCTGCTTGCCAGCCTGACGTTGACGGCGGCGCTGGTGATCTGGTTGCGGGCCTGGCCCGTGACTGTCCTTCTGATCCTGACGGCGGTGTACGCTGCCGCCGGCGTTTGCCTCTACCGTCGGCTCCGTGGACTGCTGGATGACTGGCAGATGCTTTCCGCCACCTTGGATCAACTCCGAAAGGACCGCGCATGTTTGGCAAAAATTCTCGAATAAAAGCCCTGCAGGCGCAGAAGCAACTGTTGATCGCGGAAAGCGAACTCAACCGCGCGCATCTGGTGGAGGAATGGCAGATGATGGCGGACGATGTCCGGGTGCTTGCCCGGCAGGCCAAAACCATCGGTTCGCTGGCCGCCGCCGCCGGGCTGCTGGCGGCCGGCCTTTCCTCCTTCCGCCGCAACCAAGCCGCGTCCGCAGAAGAAAAGACACCTTGGTGGCGGACCATTCTGAAATACGCCGGCGTGGCCACCTCCATCTGGTCGGCGTTCCGCTCGCAGACTCCCCGCAAAGAAGACTAAGGCGTGTTTTCAAATTTCGGAGCGCGGCCGTCCTCGGCCGCAGCAATACGCTGACGACCGACCCTTCCCGGCGATTATCAGCGGCTTGGCGATTGGGGAGTTGCTGCGCCCGGGACGGGCGCGCTCCGAACGCAATTTGCAACCACGCTCCAGCCTCTCTTTTTGCTATGCTGCCGGTCAGTGATAAGTTGCCTCCAGCGTTTATGGAACTTTTTAACCCGTTGACCGTCTTGGGCTTGCTGTTGTCGTCTGGTTTTTCCTCCCCGGCGGGCGCGGCGCGGATCAACCAGGAAGGCCGCTTGCTGGGTTTGCTCCCGGTCGTGACGAATTCCCTTTTGTTCAATACCACCAAATCCGATGCGGTGGTGGCGGCGATGCAGATTTTTCCGGTTACCAATCCGTGGAACGAGTGCATCTCCAACCGGCCCGTGCTGGCAAATTCCGACGCGATGATCGCGCAAATCAATGCGAATGTGGGGGCGTCGCACCGGTATCTGGAATTGTTTTAAGAAATGAATTATGTGCTCGTCCCGGACAGCCAGCGGCTGGTTTCCAACAACTTTGTGGACTATCCCGATGAGTCGGACTTGAACGGCGGGGTGTCTCCCTACGGCCTCTATCCCATTCCCACGAATCAGCCCATTGAGGAATGGCCGACGGGCACCGGGTCACAAACGCTCCTCCAATGGCAGACGAACAACGACAACAGCGACCGCCATTCCATCATGGTGCAGCCCGGCGCCGGCCTCTGGCCCGCCTCGATTCAACCTGAAAGCCGATGAATGTGGTGCGGCTGATGCAAGCTGCTGTAGCGCAGACATTCCTGTCTGCGGGTTCACGGGACTTTCCAGTCCCGTGTTTCCGTGCGGGAACTGGCGACTGGAAGCCGAACGTCGGCCTGCGGGTCGCCAGAACCCGCAGGCTGGAAAGCCTGCGCTACGGGCGCAACGTGATGCGACTCCGTTGTTTGGCTTTAGCGTGAAGGCGAGGGCAGCCTGAAGCTTGATTTTCAACGAGCCGTGCCGGAGGCCGGCGCTCCGTCATTTGCCCGGTGTTTCAGCCAGCTTCGCCAGCCGGTCGCGGGCCTCGGTGTAATCCGGTTTCAAGCGGATGGCGTCCCGCAAATGCCGGATGGCGTCATCTGTCTGGCCGCGGTTCTCCAGGACGCAAGCCAGGTTGAAATGCGCTTCGGCGTAGTCGGACTGCAAGCGCAGGGCTTCCTGGAACTGGTGAATCGCCTCGTCGGGCCGGCCTTGCTGGTAGAGCGCGGCGGCGAGACTGTTGCGGATGGCGGCGTTGTCGGGCGCCAGGCGCTCGGCCGCTTGAAATTCCCGCAGGGCCTCGTCATTCTGGCCCCGCTTGAGAAATGCGATGCCAAGGTTGTTGTGGGCGTCGGCATTGTTGGGGGCCGCGCGGATGGCCGCTTGATACTCCTGCATGGCCTCGTTGGTCTGGCCGGCTTGGTCCAAGTCCAACCCGAGATTGATTTCGGCCCGCGTGTAATGAGGTCTGATTCGCAAGGTCGCTTGATATTCACCGATGGCTTCGCTGCCCCGGCCCTTGGCATCCAGCGCCACGCCGAGGTTGTAGTGCGCGACGTAATTGTTTTCGGTGACAGCCACGGCGTGGCGGAACAGGGATTCACCATCCTGCCAGTACTGAAGTTGCGTCCACGTCAAAATCATGCAGGCAATGATGGCTGCTAAAGCCACCGCCAATGGCACCGCTTGCGATTGCCACTTGCGGGTCCATGCCTCGGTTCCCCAAACCGCCAGGATCAAGATGCCGAGTGACGGCAGATAGGTGTAGCGATCCGCCATGGATTGGAGGCCAACTTGCACCAGTCCAATGACCGGGATGAGCGTGCCGAGAAACCACAGCCACCCGACCAGCAAATAAGGATGCCGCCGCCGTTGGACCACCAGCATCCACGAAACAGCCAGTAAAAATCCACCCGCCAGCAACACCATCGCCACCGGCCAATGTCCCGGATGCGGGTACAAGACGGACAGGTCCACCGGCCAGAACATTTTCCCCAAGTACCGGCAATAAGCGATCAAGGCGTTTTCGAGCTGCGCCACCGGGGACAGATTTTCGATGGTCTCCATGTCTGCGCCCCGTTTCTGCACGATGAAGGTCACGACGCCCGCCGCCGCTGCCAGCGCAAAAAATGGAATTTTCTCGATTACCAACCGCCGGAGAATCGGAGAGCGGAGAGCGGAGAGCGGAGAGCGGAAAGCGGAAAGCGGAAATCTTCCGAGTGTCCAGTAGTCCAGCAGCAACAGCACGAATGGCCACGTCACCAGCATGGGCTTGCTCAGCAAGCCGAGAGCAAACCAAAAGCAGGCCAGCCAATAGTCGCGGCCAGGATGCTTGCCATGAACCGGAGCGCCGAGCACCGCCTCGGCTCGATGGATGCGATTGCTTGCCAACTGGTCGGGACGGTGCCCGGCGCTCCGGTCGCGTGGTTCAAGGCCGGTGAGCTGGTCCAAAGGAACACGGGACTTCCCCTGTTCCATCCTCCAACCTCCATCCTCTTCGGCGCCGCCGCCGCCGCCCTGCGCCTGGGCGTAACGGGTGTACGCGAGCAGCGCCAGCAGGCCGAACATGCCGCTCAATACATCCTTGCGCTCGGACACCCAAGCCACGGATTCCACGCGCAGCGGATGCCACGCAAACAACGCGGCCACAGCCAGGCTCTTCCAAACCGCACCGGTCAACCGGCGCAGCCATACGAACACCAACACCGCGTTGGTGGCGTGCAGCAGCACGTTCGCCAGATGATGACCCCATGGGTTCAAGCCCGAAAACTGGCAGACCAGCAGATGGGACCAAACGGTCAAGGGATGCCAGTTGTCGGCCACCGGGTTCCAGCACGCCCAGCGGATGGCTGCCAACGTCAGACCCTGCTGCACCTGTGGATTGGCGGTGACGTAGCGGTCGTCGTCATAATTGACGAAACCGTGCTGCAACGCCGGCCAGTACAATACCATCGTTGCCAAAGCCAGCAATACCGCCAGCAGCCACGCGGGCAACTTGGGCCGGGCAGGGGATGGGCTGGCTGCCGCGTTCGGTGCGGATTGTGCTTTGATTATGCGTCGGCGCATAAATCTCTGGCGCGGGTTTTCAAATTGCGGAGCGCGGCCGTCCTCGGCCGCAGCCTGCCGCTGACAACCAACGGCTCCACGCGATGATCAGCGGTTTGTCGGTTGGGGATTTGCTGCGCCCGGGACGGGCGCGCTCCGGGCACGATTTGAAAACCCGCCACAACCACATCGTTCTCGTCCGCGAATTTTCCGGGGTTGGATCTCCGTCTTTATCTGTGTTCATCTGTGTCCATCGGTGGTTGAACTGAAGGGTTATGGCCAAGCGCGCGTTCGATCAATTTTTTCGCGCGTTCACCGAAATTCAATTTCAGCGCCGCGGCGCGCGCCGCGGCGGTCATCTTGCCCCAGGACTTGCGGAGGGCGTTGATCATTTTTTCGTCGTCGCTTTTGGCGGCCAGCGCGGCGAATTGAAACTCCAGGAACATCAGGCATAAGGCGTCTTCCAGCACGCGGCTTTCGGCGTCGGCGGGGAAATTCTGCTTGCGGTTCAATTCCTGCACGCGGCGGATGGTGGCGTCGTCGTAACCCACCTCGCGGAGAATCGCGCCGGATTTCGCGGCGTGGAATTGCTTGAGTTCGGCCCGCCATTTCAAATAGCCGGCGCGCGTCATGGGCTGGCTTTCGCGCGAACTTTGCCACCGGCAGATATGCTGGCAGCGGGCGGCCAGGCGGAGCGCCTCGCTGGCGTCGGGGCGCAATCGCAAGACCCAGCCGGTGAGCCGTTCGGCATAAAGCAACTCGCGCGGACGCCCGTTCTCCTGGTTGGGATCGCGCCCGTTCTCCTCGTCAAAACGGCGGATGGCGCTGGCAAATTTTTCATTCACGCGCGCAGTATAAATCCGCAGCCTGAAATCCGAAACTCTAAACAAATTCTTGAATTATTGATAGGACGGCGGGCCAAACGACAGAGCCGGAGCGCGGCCGTCCTCGGCCGCAGCAACGTCCGCATATCTGAGACGCACGGATAAACCAAGCGTGCTTCAGGTTCGCACCTTGCTGCGCCCGAGGACGGGCGCGCTCCGGCGGGTAGTCCATGTCACGCACCCGGCAGTAACCACAGATGGACACCGACAAACATGGATTTGTGGATTGATGGGTTTTTGGATGAAAGGGCGGAGCGCCGCCGGATTGCCGTCCATTTATCCAACCATCCAACCATCCAATTATCCGCCCCGATCTGGCATCTGTGTCCATCTGTGGTTGAACTGAATCGTCCTTAAGCAACGCGTTGCCGGCTCAGGCGGTCGCGGAACTGTTTGGCGGACATGCCGGTGGCGCGTTTGAAGGCCACGCAAAAGCTGTTGATGCTTTGGTAGCCGGAATCGTGCGCGATGCTCTCGATTTTTTGGGTCGTGTGAGTGAGCAGTTTTTGGGCGTGGTCAATGCGCACGCGTTGCAATTCCTGCCCCGGCGTGCGGCCCAGATGCTCCACGAACGCCTTGTGCATGCCGCGCCGCGACATGGAGGAAACGCGGACGAGATCCTGGATGGAGATCGGTTCGTGACCGTGCTCCCAAATAAACCGGAGGCTGCGCGCCACGCCGAGGTGTTTGATAGTGAGGATGTCCGTGCTCTTGCGCACGATCACGCCGGCGGCGGGCACCCGCACCGGCTCGGCCGGCGCCGGTTTGCCGGCCATCAATTGCTCCAGCAATTCCGCGCCGCGGTAACCCATGACCTCCAGGTTCGTATCCACGCTCGAGAGCGGCGTATGCATGGCGTCCGGCGCGAGCAGATGGTTTTCGGTGCCCAAGATGGCGACCTCCTCGGGGATTTTTATCCCGACGCTTTCGCAGGATTCGAGCACATCCAATGCCTGCTGGTCGTTGGCGGCAAAGACGGCCAGGGGTTTCGCGGCCTGTTTCATTTGCGCCGCCAGCCATTTGCGCTTGCGCTGCCATTCCTGTTTGCCGGTGGCGTAGGCGGGCGATTCGGGCCAGTGCAGCCAGGCGCAGGGGTGTCCGCGGCCGGCCAGCGCCTGGCTGAACCCCTGGCCGCGCTCCCGGTAGGACCAGTTATTGTCGTCGCTGTAAAAACAAAAATGGGTGAACCCGCGGGTCAGCAGATGATCCGCCGCCAGTTTGGCCGCGTGAGCGTGGTCTTCCAGGACGCGGGCAAACTTCAGGTGGGGCCGGCGATAGCTAAAATCCACCGTCGGCAGCCGAATGGCGGTCACAAATTCCGCCAGATCATCGCCGGCGCCGAGCCAGGCCAGAATGCCGTCGCCCTGCCAGCCCCACGGGATGACCTTTTCGCGGGTGTAATCCGCGTAGAGATGCCAGCCATGCTCCTGGGCATATTTTTCAATGCCTTTGTGCAGCCGGTAATCGTACCAGCCCAAGGCCAGCAGGACGCGCTTTTGCTTGGAGGGCATGCACGCTGGAAGATAATCATCAGGTGCCATCTGGCAAGCCACAAAAAATCCAGCTCATGAAAAAAACTGTTCTTTCCAATGGCCATTGCTAAACTTGGCGCTGGTTGAAAAAATGAATCGCAAACCATCCATGGTCGTCATCTTCTTCACGGTCTTCATTGACCTGATCGGCTTCGGCATTGTGGTGCCGCTGGTGCCGATGTACAGCCGCATTTATGGCGCGAGCGGCTGGCTCATCGGGGCCATCATCGCGTCGTTTTCCGCGATGCAATTTATCTTCTCGCCGATTTGGGGGCGGCTTTCGGATCGGCATGGCCGGCGTCCGATCCTCCTCCTCAGCACCGCCGGCGCGGCGCTGTCGTATGTGCTTTTCGCCATCGGTTCCGGCATAGCGAATCATCATCTGGCGCTTGGGGCGCTGCTCGTTTCGCGCATGTTTGCCGGCGCGTGTGGCGGGAACATCACGGTGGCCCAGGCTTATATCGCGGACATCACGCCGCCGGAAAACCGCTCGAAACGGATGGGATTGATTGGCATGGCGTTCGGGCTGGGCTTTATCTGCGGTCCGATCATCTGCGGCGTGGCGCTGAAATTGGGTGGCAGCACGGCCCCCGGCTGGGCGGCGGCGGCGCTGTGCGCGGCGAATTTCGCGCTCGCGTTTGCCATCCTGGCCGAAAGTTTGCGGCCAGATTCCGGCCACGCCAACCATCGTCCGCGATTTGCGCAATGGGCGCATACGCTGGCGCAGCCGAAAATCGGCCTGCTCATTTTGATTTTCTTTCTCGCCACCTTCGCGTTCAGTTGCTTCGAAAGCACGCTGCCGCTGCTGGTCAACGATGATTTCAAGCTGGGGATAGTCATGGACCAAACCAAGCCGATCGCGACGGTGATCTGGCTCTTCGTATTCTGTGGCCTGATTGGCGCTTTTATTCAAGGCGGTTTGATTGGCCGGCTGGTGAAGCTGCTCGGCGAACCGAAACTGATTGCCGGGAGTCTGTTTCTTACCGGCGTGGCGCTGACGCTGCTGCCGTTCATCAAGGGCGAGGGCCAGTTGAAATGGTCGGCGGTGCTGCATCTGGCGGACTGGCCGTGGATCAAAATGCTGTTCGCGCTGGCCCTGTTGGCCATCGGCTCCAGCCTCACCCGGGCGCCGGTGTTTGGCATGCTCTCGAATCTCACGCCGGCCAACGAGCAGGGCGGCACCATTGGCGTGGCGCAAAGCGCGGGCAGCCTCGCGCGCATCCTTGGCCCGATGTTCGCCGCCACGCTCTATTTGCATGTTCCAGAACTGCCTTATGTTGTTTGCGGCGGTATTTCTATCCTGGCTGGAATCCTGGCCGGACTGCGGCTGAGGGGGACGCACTCTTAGCCCGGCAGTGTCCGGCAATTTCGGTTATCACGCATCGCGCAGCACGTTTCACTCCCCGCAATAACCGCTGGTATTTTTTCGCTGACCGCATAAACTGACCGCACTTTACATGCGTCAATTTCTCAATATCGCGGCCAACGCGTTCATGGAACTGGTCCGGCAGCCGATCTTTCTGCTGCTCCTGACCGGCTCTGTGCTGTTTGAGCTTTTTCTCGCAGTGCCCTATTACTTCGCCTTTGGCGACGAAATGAAGCTGGTCAAAACCAGCACGCTGGCGGTGATGCTGCTGGCGGGCTTGTTTGGCGCGGTGTTGAGCGCGTCGGCCTCGCTGGCGCGGGAAATCCGCACGGGTACCGCCCTGGCGGTGCTGTCCAAGCCGGTCGGTCGGGCGCAATTCCTGCTGGCCAAGTTTGCCGGCCTGGCCGCCGCCCTCACGCTGCTGGCTTACGTCAACCTGGTCGGGGTGATGACCGCAAGCTGGATGGCCTTTGATGCCTATGGCAAAACGGACGTGACCGCCATCGCGATTTTCGCGGGCTGCATCGCCGTGGCCTATGGATTGGCGGGGTTCAGCAATTTCTTCCTGCGCCGGCCCTTCGTGAGCGACGCGGTGTTTGCCCTGGTGGTGATGACCACGCTGGGGGCATTCATCATTTTGCAGTTCACCAAACAAGCGCAAAGCCTGGGGCAAATGGCGGCGGTGGACTGGCGGCTGGTGCCGGCGGGGATATTGATCCTGTTCGCTTTCTGGATTTTCGCGGCGGTGGCGCTGGCCTGCTCCACGCGGCTGGACATGATTGCCACGCTGGCGGTCTGTTCGGCGGTCTTTCTGGTCGGCCTGATGTCCGACTACCTGTTCGGCTTGCCGGCGGCCAAAGGCAATTGGTGGGCTTCCGCGCTTTACACCGTGGTTCCGAACTGGCAGATTTTCTGGCTCGCCGACGCGCTCGAAACGGGCAAGAACACGTTTCAGTGGGCCTATGTCGGGAAGGCGTTTGGCTACATGGTGTGTTACGCCGGCGCGGCGCTCGCCCTGGCGGTGGCGCTGTTTGAGGATCGAGAATTGAGTTGAAAATGCATAAAGTGAAACCACGAAATACACGAAACACACGAAAAGCAGAGTTTCGTGTAGTTCGTGTGTTTCGTGGTTAAAATAAAAATGGATCGCAGCATACAAAAGAACGGCCTGGTGAACCTCACCGTGGCCCTGGTGATTTTTCTCGCCGGGTTTGCCCTGACAGTCTTCGCCGGGGCGGCGGCCGGGCAGGCGGCCTCCGTGTTCCTCGGCTTGGGCGTGCTGGTCACGTTCATCAGTTGGTTCCAGATGCGGCTTGAAGAAAACGAGCGGCTGGAGAAACTGGAACTGGACGAACTCGCCCGCAGCCGGGGCGCGTCGCTGTTCGAGGCGAAGGATGCCGGCAGCTTCCCCGCGCGCAATGCCCGCGAACAGTTCGAGAGATATTTCGTGCCCGGTTTCACGGTGCTGGTGCTGTTGTTGGAGGCTGGCGGCGCATGGGCGCTTTGGTATTGGAGCGGCAAGAATCCGGCCGTCCTCAAGGATGCCAGCGCCACGGCGGCGGGTTACACCCTGGCGGCAGGGCTGCTGTTCTTGTTTGGCCGTTTCTCCGTGACGATGGCGCGGCTTGAGAATCACCGGTTGCTCCGCCCCGGCGCCAGCTTCCTGCTGGCGGGCGCCTACGTGTGCCTCTTCACCGCGCTCGGCATTGCCGGCGTGCAGTTCAAGTATCCGGACGCGGATCTTTGGATGGCCCGCGGCTTGTGCCTGTTGCTGGGCCTGATGGCGGTGGAAAATTTATTGACGCTGCTGCTGGAGATTTACCGCCCGCGCATCAAGGGCAAGGTCGCCCGCCCGCTATACGAAAGCCGCATCGCCGGCCTGCTGGCGCAGCCCGAAAGCCTGTTCACCACGGCGGCCCAGACGCTGGATTACCAGTTCGGTTTCAAGGTTTCGGAGACCTGGTTCTTTCAAGCCTGCAAACAGAACCTGCCGGTGCTGCTGCTGGTGCAGTTCGCCGTGCTGCTCTTGTCCACCACGGTCTTTTTCGTGGATGCCGGGGAGCAGGCGGTGCTGGAACATTACGGCAAGCAGGCCGGGGTTTACGGGCCGGGGGCGCATTGGAAGCTGCCGTGGCCCGCCGACCAGATTTACCGGTTCCGCACCGAACAAATCCAGTCGTTCGCCGTCGGCTACACGCCGGACCCCCAGAGCGAGGCGGCCAACATCGTGCTGTGGACCGTGCCGCACAAAGAGGAAAACTTTCTCGTCGGGAACCGCGCGGCGGCGCGGGTCGCCGACACGGGCACGAACGACGCCAACGCCAAGCCGGTCGGCCTCATCACCGCCAGCATTCCGGTCCAATTTCAAATCACCAACATCACCGACTGGGTGTACCGCAACGCCACCCCCTACGAGCTGTTGACCAATCTCGCCACCGCCAAAGTGGTGCATTATTTTGCCGGCAGCGACCTGAACGACGTGCTTTCGCATGGCCGGCTGGAAGCGGCCTCGGCATTGCGCGACCAGATTCAGGCTGCGGCCAACGAGCGCCAGCTCGGCGTGAAGATCGTCTTCGTCGGCCTGCAGGACATCCATCCGCCCACGGGAAGCGATGTGGCCAAGACCTACGAAAACGTGGTCGGCGCGGGTCAGACCCGGCTCGCGAAAATCCTCACGGCCGAGGCCGACGCCATCCGTACCAACGTGATGGCCGGCGCCCAGGCGTTCAGCATCACGAACGTGGCCGATGCCAACCGCGTGCGCGTGGTGACGGCGGCTTACGCCCGCGCGGCGCTGTTCACCAACCAGATTCCGGCCTACGCAGCCGCGCCGTCGGTCTATCGCCAGCGCCTGTATTTGCAGAACTTTGCGGCGGCCACCAAAGGCGCCCGCAAGTACATCCTGCTGGTCACCAACACGCAGGATGTCATCATTTTTGATCTGGAAGACAAGATCCGCACCGATCTGGAAAATCTCACCGTTACTAATTCGCCATGAAAAAGAATGCCATAACCTTCATTATCGCCACCGTTTTGCTGGTGATTTTTGTGCTGCTGCTGTTCACCTACCAGGTGCGACAGTCGGAAGTCGTCGTCGTCTCGACCTTCTTGAAGCCGACCGCTACGCAGACCGAGCCGGGACTGAAATTCAAGCTGCCTTGGCCGATCCAGAGCATCAACCGCTTCGATCAGCGCGTGCAAACGTTTGAGGACAAAGTCAGTGAACCCTACCTGGCGGACCAGTCCATTTTGCTGTTGAGCGTGTACGTCGGCTGGCGGATCTCGGACGCGAAGGCATTTTTCCCGAAATTTCCCGGCGGCTCGGTGTTGGACGCGCAGAACAAGCTGGAAAACATGTTGCGCAGCGCCAAGCAGGCGGTCGTCGGCCGGCACAACATGTCTGATTTTGTGAACTCGGATCCCACTCAGGTCAAGTTCAACGAAATTGAGCAGGAGATCAAATCGGCCGTGGATGCCGAACTCGCCCAGAACAATTACGGCATCAGCATCGAGTTTCTCGGCATCAAGCGGATCGGCCTGCCCGAGAGCGTGACTCAGTCGGTGTTTGATCGCATGAAAGCCGAGCGCACCAAGTATATCACCGAGGCGCAATCCGATGGCGAGGCCCAGTCGGCCAAGCTCAAGTCCGCCGCCGACCGCCAGGCCGCCGACCTGGTTGCCGACGCGACCGCCGATGCCATGCGCATCCAAGGGGCGGGCGAAGCCGAAGCCGCCAAAATGCTGGGCGTATTCCAGCAAAACCCCGGCTTGGCTGTATTCAACTTGGAACTGGAGGCGATGAAGAGTTCGATGGGCCAGAAGACCACGTTGATCTTTGACGAAACCAAACCGCCGTTTGACATTTTTCGGGCTTTGCCGGCGGACAAGAGCAGCAAGTAAATTGCAAATGAAACATTCAACATTCAACATTCAACTTTCAACGCTCAACGGGGCGGATTTGAGCGTGAGCGGGTTCCTTGGATGTTTTGCGTTGAATGTTGAATGTTGAATGTTTCTTAAATTTCCATGACCGACCACGACCATCACGAACATTCAGACGCGCCGGAAACGCGGGACGCCGGTTCGCAGGCGCTTGCCGAGGCGTTGCAGAGCAGCTTCACCATCGTCAAAATCGCGATGGCCGCGCTGGTGATCATCATTTTTGCGGCGGGATTTTTCACGGTCAACCCCGGGGAAAAAGCCGTCATCCTCCGCTTCGGCAAACCGCGGGGCGAGGGACAAAAAATGCTGCTAAGCTCGGGGAGAGTCTATTGGTCGTTTCCCTATCCGATTGACGAAGTCGTGCGCATTCCCATCGCGGAAATCCAGAAAGTCACTTCCACGGCCGGCTGGTATGCCATGAGCCACGAACAGGAAGTCGCGTTCGAGGCGCTCGGCACCGAACCGCCGGCCCAGGGGCAGTCGCTGAACCCGGCCATTGACAGCTACGTCTTGAGCGCCGACCAGAATATCATCCACACCCGGGCGACGGTGCTGTATCACATTGACGATCCGCTGGCGGCCATCTTCAGTTTCGCCGCCGGCACGAACCATGAATTCAACGTGGCGGGCATTGCCAACGCGGTGCAAAATGCCGCGAACAATGCCCTGGTGGCCACGGCGGCCCGCTTCAATGTGGATGACATTTTGACGCGCGACGTCGCCGGGTTTCAGGATGCCGTGCGGCATCGGGTCAACGAATTGGTGGAGCGCGAGCATCTGGGCGTGGTGATTGAGTCCTGCACGGTCAAGAGCGTGCCGCCCCGGCAATTGGCCGATGTTTTCCGGCAGGTGACGGCCGCGCGCGAAAACCGCGACAAAACGGTGCAGGAGGCGCTCGGGGAACAAAACCGCATTTTGAGCTTGGCAATCGCGCAGGCCGACTCCATTACCAACCGTGCCGAATCGGCACGCAACCGCTACGTCGGTTCCATCCAAGCCGATGCCGAAGCGTTTACCAAGTTGCTGCCACAGTATCAGAGCAACCCGCAGCTTTTCGCGCAATTGAAGCTGGCTGAGGCCATGCCGCAGATTCTCTCGAACGTGGACAAGGAATATCTTTCCCAGCGCGCCGATGGCAAACCGCGCGAACTTAGGTTAATGTTAAATCGCGAGCCGCCGCAGAATGCACGCTCTGG
>Ga0316217_10002483_pt1 | contig 22129 bp, 29 predicted proteins | sample 1anoAmetaG_FD_203633 | JGI IMG/M metagenome (GOLD analysis project Ga0316217, IMG submission 203633) | Freshwater microbial communities from Trout Bog Lake, Wisconsin, USA - 1anoA | ecosystem: Environmental > Aquatic > Freshwater > Lake > Hypolimnion/Profundal zone | place: USA: Wisconsin...
CTCCAAATGCAAAATCCATGTCACAGATATGGAGAAAAATTTTGATTTTTTGTGGCTCCTAGGGAAGAGGTGTCGGTCGGTTGATTCATCCCAAGTACTCAACTTCCGAATTAATTACTAATCATTTTCATAGTTTAAATCATGCGACTATTCTTGCTGCTAAGAACAGTTTTTTATTTGTCGTTTTCGATAGTCTAGCTAATAAAATCAATGTGAGAAGGACGCCAAAGATAAATATTTAAATTAAGGCAGATCCTATACATTCGATTGCTGTTGTTAAGCTGGACTGCTATTTAAATATGAAAGGCGATTAGCCCATTTCGCTGTATGCTAGATCATAATTCAAATTATGAGTTTAGGAAAGGCCGATCTGCTTGCTTGGATTAACAAAGCGGCTGAAGCAGACTACCTCTCAATAGAAGCCCTGAGCGACGGTGTTGCTTATGCTCAGTTGTTCGACGCTGTGCACCCGGGATCGGTGGCTCTCACTCGACTGAACCTTGCTCCCAAATACCCTGAGGATAATCTCAGAAACCTGCGTATAGTGGAGTAAGCCCTGAAAAAGCTAAAAATAACTCAGCCAGCCTCCTTCGATAAAATGGCCAAGGGCGTTTTCCAAGACCACATTGTTTTCATCCAGTGGCTTTTCGGCTACGTTAATCGCAATGGGCTCGAAAATCTGCGATACTACACTGCTTACGATAAGCGCATTCGTATTCTCTAGAGACAAGCTAAAAGCAAGCACGAAATGGCTCATCACCTCAGGCCCAAACACTCCAGATATTAGTAGGAATAGGATTGGTAGGCTGGACAGGAGGGAGAGGGTAGATAAGAAGAGGAAGGGAAGCAGTAGACGAATTAGCGTTTGAGCAAAGTAGTTGAGTTTATTCACAGCTTGTAGAGCGACATAAAAGAGCTGATGGAACTCAACTGGAAGATGATGTTCAACATTGATAGATCCATCGAAGAACGCAACAGTCTACACAACCTGCTCTAAAACATCGATAAAATCACATCCAACTAAGAGAACACTCCACTAAGATAGAAGCTGCAGAGCATTCTGCATGAGCTGCCCCCTGAATATTAATGATATTGCGGTTTTGTTGCTTCAGCCACACATAAATCAAACATCGGCAGCCTCCTTAATTAGCTTAATCAACCAGAAACCCTTAGGAATGACCCACTTGACCATATAGTTATTGTCTTCCTCTTATTCTCTGTAGTGCCCTTGCTCTAGCCGTTGTTGCCTGTTCTGTCCTAGGATATACTTTAGTGTCCTAGGATATGCTTTTATTTGAGTGCTCTAGGATATACTTTGGTGTTGTGTTGGTGGTTGAGTGTGGATGGTTTGATTATAAATCTATCGTATGTGGAAGTTGGGCCTTGTGGTTGTGGTGGTTCTGTCGTCGGCTTCGGGACTGCAGTACGGGCTGCGGGAGGATAGGCTGTGCGACGGTAACCGGTTCTTATTTCTGTCGACCTATGTGCTGGGCCGGCAGGAAGACCTCACTAACACCACCAACAATATCAGCAAAAGTGCAGTCATCGAGAAAGTTGAGTACCAAGACTAGCTCTACCGCAGCTACAGAATTGAGAATATCACTCAAACTATGAACTACATCGAATCCAAACAAATCCCCACCCTCATCGGCAAGAACATACTCCGCATCAGTGGCGGCACCATCAAGATCAACTTCTCCTTCGACTGGGAAAAGACACAGCTCGGCAGCTCCCTCAAGGGCAAGGGCAGTGGCAGCGTTAGCAGTGACTCAATAACCTACTAGAAAACTCTCCTAACCAATTCTTCGCATTAGCTTCAGTGGCACCTCACCTTCTCCGCCCCTCTCTCGATCACCAACGGCCTTTCCCTCTCGAGCATGACTCCCTACAGGGCTGCCGACTACGAAATACTCAGCAACATGCTGAACAAACTCAAAAACAACCAGACTACCCTTAAGGACAACCTGCTCAAGGTTATCAATGCCAACTTCCAGGACATCTTGGCCTGGGTGGTCAGCAACGACCCCACCCTACACTTCGAAACCTCCATCTACTACTCATACTTGGACTACCGCGGCCCTTTCTACGTCAATTACACTCAGACTCTCATGAACTCCACCCTTGCTGAGGACGGCCTCTACTTGATCTTCAGCCAGGTCATCAACGAAGATGACGAGTTCTAGTGCGGCCCTCCAGTACCGCAGGTGCCAAGTGATACTTCAGTATTCGGAGGTCTGCAGTAGTTCCTAAGCAATAGTCTCCTAAAGTCGACTCTGAAGTGGGCGCTGAAGAAGCACTCGCTCGACGTGGTGCTCACGCAGGAGTTTTGGCAGTCAAGAGCCTTCCAGTTTTTCATCGGAGATGTGCATGAAGTAATGCCGAACTCGACCAAAAAGATCTCAACGATGGAGGTGCTGAAGGGAGGCTGCAAAGGACTCAACGACCCAGTCTTCAGCTTTGCCTACAAGACTGCCACTTCCTACGAAGTCAAGGTCAACTTTGAGTGTGACCTTTTCTTCAACTAGACCAACCCCACCAAACTCATCACTGTAAACGTGGTCATTTCGTACTAGGTGTCGCCGCGACTCAACTCCAAAACACTAGACTTCGTCCTCAACTCCATCAGCGGCAAGCCCTCCTTTGTTCAGGCTGACAACTTCAAGGTGGAGTACAGGTAGCTGGCTGAGTTTATGGTGAGTGAGACTATGAGTCTGGCCAAGGGCGGCAAGGTCATCGGCAGCGACTACAAAATGGACAAAGCGGTCTACAGGAAGTTCCCCAATGTCTGGGTCAAGCAGGACTACCTCTTTATGTACGACTCAACCACCAAGCCCAAAGCTACCCCCAAACCCTGAATGATATCACTGCAACTATGTTTGGACATGCTATTGCAACCAACAAAGTGACAATAGTGCACCCTTAGTGCAACTAAGTGGCTATATTTGGACATACTCACACTGCAACTATAGTTACCTTGAACCATTAATTAAGATACAAACTAGCAGCACTCGAATGGATAATTTGCACTATCAAACAGCCACACTGCCACTTATAAGCTAGCAGCCAGGCTGCCACTCCAAAATAAGCTAGGGCTGGATGTATTGTGTTAAATAATCTAGGGCTGGAGGTATTGTATTGGTTATTGATAGTATCAAATGTTGCGGATGTTGGAGTGGTCAAATGTTGCGGATGTTGCAGTAATAGGACTTATCCATGATGGTGTTCTTGAAAATCTACTCCACTTCTTCCTCCTCCTGGTGCAGCCGCAGCGGACTGTTCCCCCTCATAAAGTTGTCAATGTCTACCACGTACCACGGCCCAAACCGGTACTTCCCCATCCACTCCACCAGTGTCTCCAGCTTGTACCTCGACTCCAGGAAAGGCGGCGCTATCATCTGGTTCTCCATCACCACCAGGTGCTCGTAAGTGTTGAGCTACTGGGGCACGGGGATCTCTGAGACGGTCAGCCTGAGGGGCGTCTTGACCAGCACCAGCATCCTCAGCACCATCTTCTCGTAGCCCTTGTAGACAGTCTTGTTGGTCTCTGGGTCGATGAACTTTTCGTTGTCCTCGGTGAGGTACTTGGGAGTGTAGGTGACCAGCCCGAACTCCTTGTCTTCAGCGTACTTGTGGTACTGGGAGGGGTGCTCGTTTTCGGTGCGCTGGACGGAGAGCCCCCTGACCATCATGGCGTCGACTATCCTGCAGCTCTCCTTCATGCCTTCCAGGTAGCTTTTCTCCTAACTCACCTTCAAGGTGTACCCCTTCTTCTTAGTTTATTCTAGTGCGGCCAAGGCCCGATCTTTGAACCCCTTCTCCCAGTACTCGTCCATGAAGGAAGTGTTGCGGTCCAGCATGGCGTAGAGGCTGGCCTTGTATATCTTGAGGAGGTAGTCGGTGATGGTGGTGGGGTGGATGCGGTAGTAGCTCATGACTCTTTCGGGCAGGTAGCCGTAGGACTAGTGGTACGTTTTGCGGTTGACCCCGCACAGGATGAAGGGCATATTGAGTTTTTTTGACAGCTCTATCCTCAGCAGCTCATGCCTCTTCCTCAGGTCCTCAAGCCTGTCCTTGAGCGACTCGCTGACCTACTCTCTGGGCATGACTCTTTAGACTGAGTAGATGCCACCATCGGGCTAGTGCGGCTTATTGATATCTGGGATGATGCTTTCCAATCCTTTGCCATCTTTGCTCATTCGCTACAGACTGCTCCTCTTGCTGTCAGCGAATGCGTATGCTCCGTGTGCATTGGCACTGAGTCCAGACCATCCAACCTCTAGGCCTATCCTTGCCAATTTTTGTAAATTCCTGCTCATCATTATATTTGGTTGGGACTGCAATATTATATTTTAATTGGCATCAAAAGCACCCGATTCCCATCTCCATTTTTGATAACTATGCCTCCGCAGATACTTATTGCATACTGGCCTCATTACCATGTTCTGTGGCAGTTTTGATATTGAGTGATGTGGTTTTTACTGAAGCAAGGTCAACTGCTGACTATGGATAATGGTTGTAGATCGAGTGGGATATTTTAGCGTAAGGGCAGTATTTGGAATGCTTGAACTACACAAAAGATACAATCTTTAAGTTTGCCGCAGACTGGATACTTGAGGTTTGCCGCAGACTGGATAATTTAAGTAGATTGATGGATAATACATTTGAAACAGCAGATCAACACTTTTAAGGCCTTCTCTTCTTGATCTTCCTACTCCTCCCATTCTTCCTGCCCTCTTGGCTCAACCCCATCATCTTTATCCTTTACTTAAATCTCCTATCAAGTTCTTTCTTTTTCCTCTCTCTGATCTTTTGCTAGAGTGGGTTGACATAACAATTCTACATCACTAAAACCACTGTAAGCACAAAGCCCTTCATGAACTGCTGCACCCCTGCCGAGTCTTCCTCCCGAGTGGGTTCAGATCCACCCAAAAACCTACTGAATCGCAACAGTTCTATATCCTGACCTCCATATGCTGAGAAGAGGAACTCGGGCCGGCTGACTACTCGTAGTATTTCGGGCAGGGACAGAGCTAGAGGTTGAAAGGACCGGTGGTAGAGAAGAATGGTTCTCTGCAGGATGATGACTAGATCTCGAAGATAAAACTGAGGACTAGCGTCATAGACCCACTCGAAAAAGGCCTTGAGGTTGCGCTGCTAAGACAGGATTCGTTTGAGGAGTGAGCAGTTTTCAGAGGCCATGAGGTTGGGATGAAGTTCCAGGTACTCCCAAACATCGAGTTCGGCAGAAGCTATAGATTTTTCCTAGAGGGATGTCAGCACCTGGGTTTCAAAGTGTTTGAAAATATTGGTTTCTAGTTTCTAAAACAAAAACTCACTGCAGAATACGTGCTGTTCCAGGATGTTGTCCTCTATGCTCGCAACGGAGTCCTGGCTATCCAATTCCGAGTAGCATTCCGAGTCGCTTTGGGAGAAAGGTGGCGTTTCGGAGTGGGAAAAAGCAAATTCTTTTGGGATAAAATAGTCCTTATTTTCCTTATCGTGTCTATCTTGCTGCTGCTGGCTGGGATGGCAGTGGTAGGAAGCAATGCGGCTGGCAGATAGGTCAGGACTCAGAAATTTTTGGATTTTATGTTGCTCTTCCGTAAATTACATAACTATTATATTGCACCTTATCAGAAGCTGGCACTTTGATGTCCGAACAAGCCTCGGCTCAACCCTCCGCCCGGCCATCTGCCACCCCTCTCCATGCCCTCTCTCGCTTGCTCCACCGTATCGGGCCAGTTGGATATCTAGCGAAGCTTATTACTGAGAGTGTTGATTTGAAAATGTTGGGGAAGTGAGGAAGGTGAAACAGATGGGGTGAGTGGGATGGGTGAGGGCAGGATTGGGCGTTCAGAGGGGTTTGATGTTGAGGATAGCTCTATTTGTTTATAGAAATAGTTCTAGAAGCATTTTATAATGAGTGCTATATGCCAGTCCCAATAATAAACATCATCGCGTACCCCTCCAATAGATCGAACGCAGTAGCTTGCCGTATGTTATTTTGCCACCTTATCACTGGCTAGCCATGCTGTGCAACACACTCACTTTTGCCCCCTCCTACGCAAATAATCAGCACTGCTATTGGTCTTTACTCGTAGGTATTCAGTGCGAATGTGTTTTGAAGGGTGGCTGGTACTTGCCCTCCTTTTGAAGCCAGCCGCACTTCAAGTCTACCTGAATAACTTGGCTGAATGGGGCAGGAGAGAGGTGTCGGATGAGGGGTCTGAGGCAGGTGCACTGCGGTATAATTGAATTAGCTGTTATTGAAATGCTTAGCTCATAATTAATGTAAATTAAAGAATCATTGTTCCCGGCTGTGGCGCTGGAGCAGCTCGACCCGCAGCAGCTCCTGCAGCTCACCCAGCATCACCAAATCCAGGCGTACTTCAATGCACTGCGCACGCAACACCCCATAGATTACGAGTAACTCACGCTTACTGCCAAATCCTTGAAAACCCTGAACGAAGACGCACGCCGGACTGCCATCTCTTACTTCAAAAAGATAGACAATGAGTCTTCGTAGGACGAGTCGTCGTCGAACAAGAACATAGTGGACCAGATGCTGGAAAAGATTTCGCAGATCGAGTACCAGCAGAACTCGCAGGACAAGAGTGCGCTGAAAAAGAGATGGTGGACCCCCGAGGAGGACGAGAAGCTCAAGCAGCTGGTGGACTAGTACGGAGCCCGCAACTGGAAACGCATCGCCAGCTTTTTCGATGACAGAACTGACGTCCAGTGCCTGCACCGCTGGCAGAAGGTCCTCAACCCCAAACTCATCAAGGGGCCCTGGGTAAATCACCACCTAAAAAGACCAAAGAGGAAGACTAGCTCGTCATGCGCCTCGTCCTCGAACACGGCCCCAAGAACTGGAGCTTCATCGCCAAGAGCCTGCCCGGCAGGATCGGCAAGCAGTGCAGGGAACGCTGGCACAACCACCTCAACCCGGAAATCAAGAAGGAAAGGTGGACTGAGGAAGAAGACCACGCCATCATTGAGGCCCACAAAAAGTAAGGCCCTTGCTATGTAGAGTTGGCAACAAATGGGCACTCATCGCCAAGTGGCTGCCCGGCAGGACCGACAACGCCATCAAAAACCACTGGAACTCCACCATCAAGCGCAAACTCCGCATGAAGAACAGCCACTAAGACAACGACTCCGAAGAAGGCATCGTGAAGCGGCTGGACTTCAACACCCCTGAAAAAAGATACACGGACTGGCGGGTGAGCAGTGGCCACGAGGAGTACACTCGGAGGCTGTTCGAAAGCAACCGCAAGGGAATAGACAGCAGCAACAGTAACATCCTCTTCGTAATGCCCTTTTTCGAAGACGAGGCCGCACTGCCCACCGCAGACGACATACTCAAACATATTTTCTCAATGATCAACGAGTGATTTCAATAAGACCAAACCTATTCACGCACCCACATATAACCTACATCTAATCCATTCTGACCCAACAGAATCCATTCTAGTCCAACAGAATCAATCGTAGTCTTAGCTTCTACTCAACACTTGAAATCCCAAACCTGCTTTAAGCTGGCATATGGCAGCAACAGCAGAATGACCAACAAACTTCCTCTCTTCCTACACTCTGAAAGATTAAAAACCAAAATTCACAAAGTATCTCTATCTAGCAAAATGAAGCAACAAGAAAGGGTTAGAGAATCTATTGAGAGAAGCGCTTATTCATCAAATAATGGACAAAAAACGAGGAATATGGTTTCTTTCGTGGAGGAAAGGCTCAAGCAAGGCAAAATAGGCATTTTAAGAACTTTAGAAACCAGTTGAGAATATGGGTTGTTGAGTTGATTGCCGTCAAAAAAGTCAAAACTACTTCAAGAACTTAACAAATTTATCCAAATTTATGAAGAACCTAGCAAGAAGTAGTTACGATAAAAAAAATAGAGAACACTTCATTAAACTCAAATCTTCAACTCAAACAACCCTCAACCTCTAGCTCTGACTCCAAAACACTCTTCATGCAGTTTGAAGTAAATTAAATCAGCAGCCACTTATCTTAATAATTGGAGTCCCTTTCAATTCTATGGTTTTTGAGCTGAGTTCCTGCGTCCTACCAGAAGAAACGGAAGGCTAATGGCAAAAAATGGTCAGGAAATAAGGGAGACGGGAAAGGTGGTAATTTTGGTGAGACAGGTGAGAAGGGGGATTGGCTTTAAGTTAGGCAAATGACCTAATATTGATAAAATATTAAATATGTAAGTTGGTAGTGCCTGGAGTAGGGTGCGTCGGATCCGTTACACTTTTATGAACGCAATCGCCCCGCACGTCCGTACCAGGTGGTGCCTGACTGCCACACTGGCACTTGCCTACGCAGTCACTTCCCCCAACATCTGCTCCGACGTCATCACCTACCTCATCGCCTTCTACCTTCTTACCATCGCCATCAACTACTTCACCCCCAAGGGGGTCGCCCAAGAAATAGGCATCACTTCCCACGAAGACGAGGAGCTCTACACCCTCGACGACTCTCTGGGTTCGGCTTGTGCGGAGCAAAGCAACTTCACGCAGATAAATTAAAACAGGGGGCAGGACAAGCCCTTAGCACGTTCTCTTGGCGAGCAGGGCATCTGGGCCAGGACCACCGTGGCCTTCGGACTGGCAGTCTTCTGCAGCTACTTCAAAATGCTCCAGATCGACGTTTTCTGGCCCCTCTTGCTGCTGTATTTCGCCGGACTCGCCCTCTACACCATCTTCAAGATACTCAAAACCATGGACAGATATCGCTACAACCTTTCGGACTTCAAGAAGGGCACCACTCAGACCTTTCACCCCTGATTCGTCTTTTTTGAGTCAAATTTATAACAAATAACCAATTAAATTCAACAATCACTCTTTTTTATTTTCGGCCTACCTCAGCCGGTCCGGCTCTGCCTTTTTCGAGTTCATTTTGGTGAAGAGTAGCAATAAAAAGGAGAGGAGGCCAGCTACTTTGTAGGCCAATAAGTACTGCTTGTTGGGCTGTTCATATCCCAGGTTGATGGTTTCTTTGCGTTATCGGTAGTAGGTATCGACTGACATTGAAATCTTGTTGAAGACGTTGAGAAGAGCCACAATCTCGTTGCGCTTGTATGGCGTCGGATAGCCCAGCAAGATCTTGAGAGCAGTGCCGATTCCGTAAGTCTGCATCTTGCCAAAGAGGCGGCATTTTTAGCACTCAACGCAGTTGAGGATGTTGGAGATGTTATGGATGTACTTTTGGTACTGCCTCACCATGGAGTTCCCAGGGGTGAAGAACTTCAGGGCTTCCTTCTCCTCTTAAGATAGATCATAACCTTCTAGCTGCTGCAGCAACTCCCCCAGCAGCTGCTTGGCTTGGACGTCTTGCGCGAAGTCGTCGGAAGAGATGGTGAAGTTGTGGATGAGGTAGGGAGTGGCCTGAGTGATGGCTTTGGCCAGTATTTTGTAGACGAAGAGTAGGTTTCTGATGCGGTCGGGGTGGGCTAGCACTCGTTGGTGGTACTAGGTGTGGTTGAAGTGGAACTTTTCTTGGTCCCGGGACAGATCCGCCCATAGACTTTGCTCCACCGTGTGTTTGTAAAACCTGCTCAGATGCGTGGAAATACTGGTGTGTAGTCCGCTAATGATGTTGTAAAGAATTTTCTACTCCGCGCACATCTGCTAATACGGACTTCTGAAGCAGTTCTCGTCATAGATGAGCTTCCAGACGTGTGATCCGTTGTAGTTGGTGAATGACTCAATGTTGGTATGTATGTCGAAGTACTCTCCCTTGTCGTTGGCTTCGTCTTAAACATGCCAAACCCAGCCATGCTTGCTGTTGCCCCTTTCGTCCTCCCACAGGTCGAGGTCGTGGAGGTGGGTCTTGACCTTCTACGTGTTGGTCCAAGACTCAGGGATATCTTTGTGGTTGCACCTGCAGACAGTGCAGCTCTGGCTCTTGCATATTTCGTTCATGGTGCTGAGCTGGCAGTCCTGGTTGATATTGAGGCGGATGATTCTGAAGTACTTTGTCTGCACGAGTTGGCTCAGGGTGGCCGAAGTCCTCTCGTTTATCTGCTGGAGCGGGTCAGACCTGAGCCAAGGGCTGGACTGCAGGTATATTAGACCTAGCCACCACAGGAGCACTGCCAAAACCATCTCCCGGATATTCATCTACCTATCAATTATAACCCTCTCAGTATTATCTTTTAATGTTAACAGCTATCATAACTTATGAAACCACCGCTCATCTGCCCCCTCCCAACTGGTACCTCATCGCAGCCGCATTGAATCTGCGCTGCCATTCAGATTTGACGATTGGGTCTGTAGGCTAGGGGTTTTCCCTCTTGCTCTTCAACTTGCGTTGGAAGTAACTTTCCACATCAATCATCTCTGCTATCTTACCTTTTTTGATTTCACTAGCTTAAGGCAGGAAGCCTAGTTAGTCTTCATATTTTTGCTGGTCCGCAGGCTCTAGCTAACGTTGAGGCAGGTCTTTGGTTGATTGTTGACTGATCTTTCCAATTTCTGATCCCAGAGTCTGATGCAGAAGTTTGATAAAAGCTTGTTAGTCCTGTATTTCTCTGGAGTTTTATCTTCGGAGGGTCAACTCTTCCTTTGTATAGTTTTACCAATGATAGCCATTGGCTTCAATCTCCTGAATCATATCGCGAATCCGCTTCAACGCCGTTTTTACCTGCTTCTAGCTATAAAGGGCTGACTCTTTTTTCTGCTTCCCGCTCCTCTACTAAGGCTCACTCTCTTTGCTGCCCTTCAGCAAAGATATGTAGTAGTCCCAAGAATAAGCTATCATTCCTACCACTCTTTTGCCTGCATCTATTATCTCTTCAACCCTTTTGCTCTATACCTCTTCAGCTGTGGGGAAGTTTAGGTTGGGGTGGCACAAAAAGCCAGCCAAGCTGCGGTAGTTGGCTGTGTGATTTTGCTGAGGAGTCTTAACAAACTAATTGTATGCCTCTAAGAGGGTGTCTGGGGAGAGGCCAAGTGCTAATCTGGAGAGCTAGCAATAGGATTTGAGGCTGACCTGCACTTTCTCGTAATTAAGAAGGAAAGCTTGAATTTTTTCCATAAGGCCCTATTGCTAATAATTGCCATCTTAGGCCTGATTCATCTATTTCAGCATTCTTATTTTTATAAAGGTGGAGCAGGAATAAAACTGAAACGAGTGGAGGGTTGTGAGACAGTTCAAATGTATATGTTTCTTATAGAAAATGATAAGTTATTACTTGTATTGCTGGAATTATAATGGGAGGATCAGGGTCAAGTACCGAGAAGAAAACGTTTTAATAGACCTTTGAGTAAACTCTGCCCAAGGTCAACATCATCTAGCTCATCACCAGTAAAATTAGTAGCAAGTGTGAGCAAAAACAGGCTCAGAGATATTAGGAACTATTCAATAACAGCTTGGCCAATCCTGTCTTGGATAGAGCTTTAGGCTGTGTTTTCGGCTCCTTCATTGGGGATGCCCTAGGTGCCTACTGCGAGTTCTCTCCAGACATCAATGAGACCATCATCAAAACAGGTAAATTAATACTGACTCAGTCATGAAAATGCCAGGAGGTGGCACTTACGACCTCAAGCCCGGGCAGTTTACAGACGATTCCGAAATGGCTTGCCATTTAACAGTGGCCCTTCTCAATTTCGACCCCAAAATAGTTTTGAAGGACCAGACTTGGTAATTAACCCGTAGCATTTCTTTGCAGTACGTAAAGTGGATCAAAGGCGAACCCTTTGACGTGGGTTTGACTTGCCGCAAAGGCATTGCTCGCCTCCTACGCCACAAAGACAACATTTTATCCCGACCAACCGCCGACTTGCCCGCCACTTTCGACCAGATCTTCTAATAAGTCCTGATGGACAACAAATAGAGCGAAAGCAACGGCTCCCTCATGCGCATTGCCCCCATGGCTCTGTTCTTTACCTTCCTCCAGGAACACCCCAAGTAGTACAAGCAACTCATCGAAAGTAAACTCCACTTTACCTAGACTAGATCAAGCTGATTCATCCCAAACCTATACTTCAGGCTGCCGGGTTTGTCTGGGTCAATGCCCTCTTCAAAGTCATCAACCGAACAGACAACACTCCCAAAACCTTTGAGATCATATACAAATAGCTGCTAGACCTGGAGGAAAGTTCAGCAGTGAAGGAATGGTTCTAAGAGTCCACAAAATCGAACTGGATGAATGGGAAGTTGAACATTGGCTGGGCCAAGATAGCTTGGACCTATGGCATGAAGATTCTGTACAGACTGGGACATCCAAAAAACAGCAACCTTGAGGACATTCAACTAGACGACGTCTACTACACAAAGGTCATAAGGGAGGTGATAAAGGAGGCAGGAGACACAGACACAAATGCTGCGATTGTGGGGGGCATGATTGGTGCTTTAACAGGATTCACTAAGCTTCCCTCTCACTACCTCTAGAAGATGATGAACCTGAAGTTCTACATGTAGGAGATTCTGCCGCAGTGGGCCAGGCCATCTTAGTATGAACCCTTTGAAGTGTTACTGAAGCTGTTGGATCTTCAGAGCAAGTCCGATTAATACAGAAAAAATCACAAAAACAACCCCACGTGATACATTATTTTACATCCTGTCTAAGTTAGTTGTTGGGATGTTTGAGGGTTCGGCTGATTGACGCTTGGTAGAGTTTACTGAATATTTAATTTGGTCTTGGTGCTTTAATCGATCCCGCCGTTTTCTATAAGTATTTAGAAAAAAGAAGAATCAAACCATGACAAATTGGTTTATCAACTTTTGTGCCCCCTTCATCCCCAACGACCCCACCATCAACTTCCACCGCAGAGCCCAAGCAGTCCTTCTCCTCTCCTACACACTATTCTACGCTACCCTCCACATATACTATACTTATTGTGCCTCATCTTCTGAAGAGGCTCAAAATGAAGGTACTCCTACTTCTATTCAGGACAGTCCAAACCAGATCCAAAGAAAGCAGAACTGGAAACCCAAAGCAACCACAGCACCCTTTCCCACAAGGAAGCCAATTTGAAGTGCGATGACCAAAACGACTCTGGAATTGAGCTCAAAAAAAGCAGATAGAGTGATAAGAAGTAAACCACAGAACTGCTAGGGCCCACAGAAAAAGCCAAGGGCAGCAACTTTGACTAAATAAAACAATACTTTCCGATAGTTTATGGCCACTTCGCCATCTCGATGGGGATGAGCATAATGTACACTCCCTATGCGGAGCAATCAATCGCTGCAACTCTCTACATTCTGCTGACAGTTGCTCTGCTGATCACCAGCTCTAAGAAAAGCAGATATGGGATTCGTGCTGTGTGGGTGGGTACTTTTTACGTTATATAGTGATGTCAATCATTCTAATGTTTATGTTTCTATGTGGACTGCTAGAAGTGGGCCAAAGCAACTGGGACATCCTCAACCTCGACTGCTTTTCCAACGAGTATGTGTCCCTATACGCCTGAACAACCCATTGATCCATCTTATCCTAATCTTCATCTAATTCATCCAGTTTTATGCCCTATCACAAAACAACAAGGAAAGACCATAGCTCACCAACTATGGTCTCACCTTGCCGTTGTTAGAGTTTTTAAAGGTATAAACTAGGCTTGATTTATGCTTTTTAATAATATTACAGTATCAACAATGGCAATCTAAAAGAAGAAAAGCAGCCTCCAAAAGAAGAAGATACTCACAAAGAGGGAAAAAGCGCATCGCAGGGTCGCAAGAGTTCACAAAGCCGTCTAGCGAAAACGCAGGGAGAGGCAATAAAAGAAGAAGAAGGTTTCCTCAATCAGGAGAAAGCTAGCCAGCACTCAAGAGAACTAAGTAGTCGAGATGGCTGACCCTATCTAGAACCAAGGAAACGCAACTGACACAGAAATAGACCTCCTCAACATTCTTGGCCTGACTGGTCAAAACAACTCCGGTGATTGGGACGCACTTCTCGAGAAAAAACTCAAATAAGTGGATGAGAAGTCTTTGGATAATCCAGAAGTCAGGAGGGTTTACAGCTAGATTGGCAACATCTTCAATCGTTACCGAAGTGGCAAAGTACCTAAGGCCTTCAAAATCATCCCGAATCTGTAGCATTGGAAGGAAGTGATTGCAATGACCAGGCCTGAACAATGGACTTCCCAAGCTATGGTACAAGCTGTCAACATCTTTGCTTCAAACTTCGACCCTGTGAGAGCAGAGTAATTCTACAAAGATTGGCTAGTGCCCTCCGTCAAAAGGGATCTCGCCAATTCAAAAAAGCTAAATGTGCACTTATACGAAGCTCTGAAGAAAGCTCTCTACAAAACCAACGCTTGGTTCAAAGGAATCATGTTCGAATTTTGCAGCTAAGGCACTCTTCTGAGATAGACCAAAGTTATCTAATCCCTGATTAGCAAGATGTCTATCCCAGTCATAACTGCTTCAGTGGGGATGCTTAAACTTATGTAAATGCCTCCGACTACTCCGGTCATTCACTACCTCTCGGCATTTCTCAGCAAGCACTATACACTCCCCAAGAGGGTGCTCACAGCAGCCACTGACTACCTTTTGTCTTTCAAGGACTTTGAAGAAGAACTCTCCATAGTTTGGCAAAACCTTTTCCTAACTTTGGTGAAGCAATATGGTCAGAGCTTAGATGAAATGGCTAAGGGCGCACTTAGCGATTTGGCAAAGGTTAAATATCACAAGCTAATCTCCCCTGAAATATTAAAATGCCTCGTGTGATTTTTATTTTACCTCAATATCAAAGATCCTTCTTCAACCTTTCTTTTATAAATATCATCCTTATTTCTCCTTTTTCTCTTCACTCATTTCCATTTTCTGGTTGCTCTATTCGTCAGACTAGTCAGAAGGGTATTCATAATTCCTTTGGAATCCTTTAGACTCTTTAGTCTCGTTTTACTTGCTCTTCGCCTCTATTTCTTGTAAGCTTGAACAAACAGAGTACTCTTAAACTGAGGGGTTCTGCTTCCAAAAGCTGTCTGCCCACCCGAATTTAGACAGAACATACTTAGCTTGAGGTAGGTAGCCAATCGCACAAAGTGCAGTTGCCATAGCTTCCACGCATGAAAGTTGATAAGGCTTTCCGAAGTTGACAGGGTTTCCTGCAACCACGAAAGGAAGCTTTCTGAGTAAGCAAAGGTTTACCTCTAATGCTTGTATCTGAATTCTCGTGTTTCTTAGATCCTGTTCCAGGAGCAATCAATCACACAAATGCCATACTTTTAGATATACTCTAAATCTTCTTTGCTGACAACCTTTTTCCCGAACGCACTCAGCACCACTCCTTTGTATTTTTTCTTTTTATCTTTGATAGTGGTGAGCAGTTTAAACCTTTCCATCTTTTTTCCAGTGCACTTTTTGCTATCGCACTGCTAAAAGTCGACCATGAAAAGAGGAACTTGCTTTTGTGGCTACTCAATTTTCTACCATTTGCCACAAACCTCTTCTTCCTACTATTCCGAGACCTAGTTTTAGGGTTGATGGCTTTCACTGAGACACAATTCTTCGACTTTTTGAGTTAGCTACTTCTACATTCCAATTATAATAATCAACCAGTAGTAATCAATTTCAGAGTTTAGCTTTTTATCATATAAAATCGGCTTATTCAGCAGCCAGAGCACATTAGAGCAAAATGAGAACTGCTTTATAAAGAGTTGGCACTTTCTTCTAAGAGATTCCTGTAAATCGAGATGTTTTCAGATGAGTGGAATTCAGTTGAAGTTGATTGGATGGGAGTGAATAGGCAAGCAATGCAATAATCCTATCATGATTCGTTATGCTCCTCTTTGACCCTTTCTCGTATGTACTGTGTTTCTTCCTTCTGCTCCTATTTCTTAATCTTGCTGTTGCCACCGTACAAAATGTAATCCAACCCTTCTTGCTCTATCAGGATCTCATGGCTCTATTCCTAAACTTTTACTTTTTCCTCCCTTTTGTAGTCCCCTTGCCATTCGGCTACAATCTTCAGGTCGCAAAATTTCTGTAGATTGTTTTGCTGCTGGAAAAAGCTGGAGATCTGAGTAGCCACATTGGCAATCTATCGCCTATTGCCTGCCGACAGCTCAGCATAGTCTTTGATTTACCTCTTGGAGTGTTTCAAAATTTACTCAGTTGAGCGGTACTTCCTCATCATTTTCTGATGATGGCTTTTGATTTGCTGGTGGGTGCGAGTGGAGATGAGTTTAGACATGTGCCTGAAGATGCGCAGGGCCTTTCTTAAGGCCGAGTCTTCTAAGACCTGCCTGCAAACTTCCAGGTAAGTAATATAGGCATAGTTCTCAGATTATCGCCATCTGTTATAGCTTTTTTCCTTCTTGGGCAGGCATTCGTCGAGTTTGTGTTGAGACCTCAGTGAAGATACTGCGAAAGAGCTGTCATGGTTTTATTAAAATTCCTGCTTGATTTTTTCTACCATTAATCTATAAACGAAACAATATTTGATACTCATACGAATAGTTCTAAAATAAAGTGAATCAACCAACACTCCATTCACTTTGAATAATTTCTTGAGAAGATAGTTCCTGACAGAAAGTACATATGCCCGTCGCCAGGAGAACAAATGATTGAGTATAACTCAGCTTGACATTCAATTCTGCAATAAAAATGGATTATCTGAAATTCTCAAATCATAATAAATTACGGGTATTTTGCCGTTTGGTATTTTTCAGGTATTTTTCAAAACATTGGTCCTACAAATTGGAAGCTGTCGCTTAACAAACTGCCTCCTCCGTGATTTACTGCATATCAATTAGAAATGCTCGCATGTTGCTTATCCTTGGTTGAAGCTGAATACAGGTATATAGCTTTTTTGTTAAGTTGTTAATTAATTTCATTAAAATGAAAAAAGTCACATAAAACACGATTTGACAGCATTGTTGGGAGTTATCAAAGTTTAAAGAGAAAACCTATCACAAATTCAAGCAGCCTGGTGGGTTGTCTTTGTTCAAAGACTGCATTTGGCTGAGATTTATCGGTCCGAAGCCTTATTCTGCCTCTATCTTCACTTAAAAGGATTGTGAGCCTTTGATTTTTTCTGAGTTATCCCCTTAAAATGTGAGATTGAGCTACTTTTATCTGATTATTCTCCTCTTCCTTTTCTACTCCTTGGGGATAAACTTCTCAGCAAGGTGGTTGATGGCTTCGATGTTGGTGACAAAGTGAGGGTGAGCTGCCAAGTAGTGCATTACCTCTGCCTGGATGTTCTGGATGATGGCTGGAATGGAGGTGTACTTGATCATCATTTTCTGGTGATGGCTCTTGGCCTGCTTTTAGTCGCGAGTGGTGATCAGCAGGGTCATATTGCGGTAGACTTTGAATGTCCTGCGAGTCTAGGAGGTGCTGAAGTAGTGGCTGAAGTGGGTGAGGTAGGTGATGTAGAGATAGTTTTCGTCAAAGTTCCAGCCATTCTTCTTCAACTTCTTGGCTTTCCTCCTGAACTCCTTGGCTTCCAACTGGCCCATCCTGCACTCAGTTTTGGACCATTAAGACTCCGAGTTGCTTTATTTGTCCTGTTGGGCTGCACCATTCATCGTCATATGGCGTGAAAATATATAACGCTGTTATTAATCTATCAGATTTGAATTATATAGCAAATGCAAATTAAATGAAGAATCATCTGGCTCATCCAAATGTTATCTTATATGCTCCGCCCTTTTATTATCTCTAATATTTTTTCTTGAACTCCCAACGAATACACCTATTATCCTTTGCTTTAAACCCTACCATAAGATACCGTTTAGTTTTTGTCTTAATGCTGGTCTGAAGGTTGTGAGATGTTTAGATAAATGGGCTGAGTATGAGCCAGGCATAAAAATTTATAATAATAGATGAACTCTTTCGTGGAAGCCAACTAAGAAACTGTGATTGACTTGCACTCTATCTACCCCAAACTCAAAGAAACCCCCAAAATCTTCGCTTTCTTCATTTTCTACCAGCCCTCCCCTCAAGCCCCCACTTCCAGCCATCTCCAAGTACCCACTCACCCATCCAGAAACTCTCATTCTTCCTCAAGTAGGAAAAAAACTGGAATACTGACAAGCAGGAAACCGGCAAAAACGTCACCCTACACTTTGTAGATCTCGCTAATTAACTGTAACTCGAACAGTCGTATTTTGAACTCAAAACCCAGCTGCTCTAAAGTACAGCTACCCATACCCTAGGCCACAAAATCAAACTCATTTTCTACTCAGACGAAAGCCAGCTGCTGACCGTAATCGCAAAAGCCCCTTTTTATGAGGTCGACCTTTCCCATATCGCAGCAGCTCTGTACTCCCCTGATCTACACGGAGACCTTTCGCAGCACCTGGGTACATTTTGCGTAAGGCAGGCTGGCGGTAGCCCGAACTGGGGGACCTGTCCCTCAGAACAAGCAGTGACTTCGAAGTAAATGTCAAAAAGTGGATTAGTTCTCCAGGCTAACGCATAGATATGTGGTGCGCATCGGTTTCAGTAGACCCAGAAGTACTTTGGCTCTTACAAAGGGTAAGATACTCCGGTTTGACAAACACTCGGGGTCCTTCATGCCCATCTAGTAAAAGGACTTGCGATAGTACTTTATCTCACACCTTTCGATCGGTCATCACGCCGAATTGGCAGTAAACTACTAGTCTAAGCGCAAAGAGCACAATCACTCAATACTCAACAAGGTTATTTTTGGGTTCTAGAGCTTTAAAAAGTTTTGCTGCCTAGGCAGTCCCTCTCTGGAAGCAAGCACAGGAATAGCCTCTATAATGTTCAAGGACGACAAGGGCAGTTCACAAGAAATAACCAAACAGCTGGTGAAAGAAGGCAGCAAGAAGGGAATCCTTTCCCTGCTCTTCAGCAACATAGACAAGTATATGGGAATGAAGCTCGACGGAGGAAGGCTGAATGACGGAAGGCTGTAGATGGGAGTGTACTAGTCCAGCAACTAGTTCCGACTGGTTGGTTCCAGCAATGGCGAAGTGTGCGTCAGATTGAATGCCCAGGAAGTGTTCATGTCTGTGAACAACACGTGTTTGAAGCTCCTGCGGCCCAAGGAGCTGCGGATATCGCTGTGGGGCAAGATAAGGGTGCTGATCAGCAAGGAGAGTTTGGAATGTTGATATTTTTTGCCTACTTTGACACATTTGTTCAATTAGATATAACCTACCTAGCAGACACTCAATAAAGGTTATGTTGGCTGTGTTTTTAAGCACAAAAGTACAACAAACAAGGAATTGAAGGAGAAATATCAAGGCATTCAGAAAATCAACCAAATTTTATTAGTGACTGATGGTTACAATTTACAAAAATTGATATTCACTACTGCAGTTGGATTCACTCTTATTTTTGACCTTAACATTCAAGCCTAAAAGCTTGAACTAGGATGTATAAAAAGCTAGCTTTGAGTGTTTCTAACACTAATAGCTCTGCTTTTCGGCTTTCCTCCTGCAGTCAATTATCTCTTAATAAAAAAGATAGATTGCACAAATTTCTTAGTATCCTATAGATCTTAGAGGTGATGCGCAAATGCTCCAAAAGTGATCAGTTGCCTAAGAACAAGGTTTCCTTCTTTCTAAATAGTAACAATCAGCACAGCAATGCGTTTGGATTGGCCTTGAAGCATCTGAGTACCCATCAACGCAGCTCAAAACCACCATAAATAACGATAAAACAGTCTAAAATTAGTGTTGCCTTCTAATGGCGATTGGTAGTAATTGTTGATTAAAAAAGGTTATTGATCTTGTTTGATTGCTTTTAATGTGGCAGAATGAGTAGATTAGTAGTGTGAATTGTTATTTTTTAGTAAGATCAAAAAGGGGTTTTTTGTTGCTTCTGTTTTGTTTCTTTCTTGATTTCCCTCAAATCTGTAAATCTTTCAATATCTATTATTTTTACCAATTATTCTCCATCATACATATGCAATACAAATCCTCTTCCCTACATACTTCTCCCCTAACTAACGGTTTTCAACACTCACTTCCCAACTCACAAACTCCACTCGAATATAAAGAAGTCCTTCCTCTAAAAATCTCCTTTACTAATTGGTACCTTTCCTTACATTTAGGATTAAAACTTTACCCATGTAAGAACGTTTTGTTGCTGTCAAGATCTACGCTCCTGGGCTTTCCCATGCCATAAGGTCCCTGTTTTGGCAACAGCACCCCCTTTCGCTAGATCGAAACTTTTAATCCCAAGCGCCGAGGGGAGATTAATCCCCTTAGCTAAGTTCAGCTGAGCCCAAGAAAGCCCTCTCCAAGCTGGAAAAAGTACCTGCTTCATAACCCAGCATTTGCTATAATCCTTAGTCTTCCTTTCAGACGGCCATGATTTTCTTGATCACCTCTGCTTCGATTTCTCACTCCTCGAGTGTCCTTAACGACTTTTCGATATGCTGACCTGCAACGTCAAGCATGAGCACGTTCGACTAATAGAGTAGGCTCTCAACTCAAAGAGAAGCGCAGAAAATGTCCAGAAAATGATTGAGGAGGGCAAAGTAAAAGAGTTAATATTTGAATAATTGTTCAATTTTATGAGATAGTCAGTGTTACTCAATTTTAGAAACTCACTTATTGATTCTCACCGGATTCCCAATCTTTTAGAGGAGGAGAAGCAACGAAAAAAAGATTTCAGCATCTTCTGGAGGAACATCACCCCTTAACATCGTTAAAACCTTCTTTTGCTTGGTAAATTTTCAACTATCCAGACTGTAAGGACATTAAAGGCTTGAAGGCTTACCTTTTGAAAGAAGGAATAGGCCTTTCAGAAGAGGAAATCTAAAGATAGATATCAGAATTACTGCAGCTTGAGAAAAACTAGTTCTGTAACAAAATTTTCAAATGCAAGCTCAAAAAATCAATGCATCCTCTGCTTGATTACTACGAACTGGTCTACCTCATATGGAAGAAAGATGTAGATAAAAATAAAAAAAAGAAACATGGGAAATATCGTCGCGAGAGAGACTACAATTCTCAGCAAAAGACCTCACCAAAAGAACTCAAATCGATCAAGAAGAAGGAGAAAAACAGGAAATCCACCAGTGTCTAGTCCAATTAGACCAACTAGACTGAGCACTAGCGCATTTTCGCTGAGAACAGCCGCTCGAATGACTCTTTATAGAAAATGTAAGCTACTTTGTAGAAGATGAAGTCTTCGAAAATAGACGAAAGCCAAGAAGAAACTATCTTGTAGTAAAAAAAGGGCTAATCAAAAGAGAAGGAAAGTTGCCTTGAAGAAGATTCAGAAATAAAAAGTAAGCAATAAGCAAACAAAATGATCAAGAAAGAGAATCAAGAATATTTTAACTGTTAGACTCCACGCAAAAAGGAGCCATCTAGCACAAACTAGCCCTAATAGCCAAAATAAACTCATATAAAAGGTTCAGTCACTCAAAGCAAAGTTACTCAATAGGCTGTCATCAAGTCTAGTTTAGAAAAACTAGAACTAGAGCTTTAAGAAATTTCTGATGAAATCTCAGAATAGGCTAATTATTATCATGAAAGAAGAGTTGTGGCCTTTTAGCGCATTCAGTTCCTTCTCAATTATTACTCCATTCCAATCAAACTTTTCGGAAGCTGTGCCAACGGAATAGCCGTAAAAAATAGCGATATAGACATCGCAATTGATCAACAAATCTTCTCAAATATGTAATACATCCCTGAGGGCTAAAAGGTTAAATTAGCCCTTGAAAACTTATAGTCACTTTTCAGGAACTATTAAACCTTTAAAGAGATAAAAGTGATCAAAACGGCTGCCATTCCCGTAATGAAAGTCACAATTGACACATCACTGCCTTTCCTTGAGCCTTAGTATGGCTAATCATTTTTCATGCTTAATAGGAACCACAACTGTGGTCCCATTCATGCTGACATCACAATCTAGACTCCCAATACTTAGAACTAAAGTTCACATCTTGGTATTCTCACTACAAACGCAATTAGCTAATGGCTGACTTCCATAAAATCCTTAAGGACCATAGTGATAGTCATGAAATCTTTCCTCACCTTCACTAGGCTAAATTTGGCTTATGAAGGAGGACTAAACACGTTTGCTATGATAGTTATGATAGTTGCTTACATTCAGCAGATGAAACTCTAAGAATAAGAGAACTCAGCCCTAATTCTCCGCTCTATCTTACACTTCTACTCTGAAGAGTTTAACGAAAAGGAATATGGGATTGATTTGCTGAGAAAAAGTGACGAAAGCA
>Ga0316217_10002484_pt1 | contig 22116 bp, 15 predicted proteins | sample 1anoAmetaG_FD_203633 | JGI IMG/M metagenome (GOLD analysis project Ga0316217, IMG submission 203633) | Freshwater microbial communities from Trout Bog Lake, Wisconsin, USA - 1anoA | ecosystem: Environmental > Aquatic > Freshwater > Lake > Hypolimnion/Profundal zone | place: USA: Wisconsin...
TTCAAGAAGTTGGGCTTGATGGCCTCGCTGCGCTACATTTACGAGATTGAGGCGCGCGATCGCCCGCAGGGCAACACCATTACGCTGACACTGACCAAGCGGTTCTAATCAGCCAACCATCAGTAACTTCGCCGGGCGCAGAGGAAAACAATTTCCTTTGCGCCCTTTGCGTCTTTGCGTGAAAATAAGACCATGAGTTCAGTTCTCGCAGAAAATCTGCCCGACGCCCAAGGCCACTTTGGCCCGTTTGGCGGACGTTATGTCCCGGAAACCTTGATGCACCCGTTGCAAGAGTTGGAGGAAGAATATTTCCGCGCGCAGCACGATCCCGATTTCCAGAAAGAGCTGAGTTACTATCTCACCGAATTTGTTGGTCGCCCCTCGCCGCTTTATTTCGCCGAACGGCTCACCAAGGAACTCGGCGGCGCGAAAATATATCTCAAACGCGAAGACCTGAACCACACCGGCGCGCACAAGATCAACAACGCCCTCGGCCAAATTCTGTTGGCGAAGCGCATGGGCAAGACGCGCATCATCGCCGAGACCGGCGCGGGGCAACATGGTGTTGCCTCCGCCACCGTCGCCGCCATGTTCGGCATGAAATGCGTCATTTACATGGGCGCGGTGGATTGCCAGCGGCAGGAGCTCAACGTGTATCGCATGAAAATGCTCGGCGCGGAAGTCGTGCCGGTTCACGCGGGACAAAAGACCTTGAAGGAAGCCGTCAACGAAGCGATGCGCGACTGGGTGACGAACCTCCGCACGACTCATTACATTCTCGGCACGGCATACGGCGCGCATCCGTATCCGTTCATGGTGCGGAATTTCCAGCGCATTATCGGCGACGAGGCGCGCGCGCAGATTTTGGAAAAGGAAAAGCGCCTGCCCGACATGCTCATCGCCTGCGTCGGCGGCGGCTCGAACGCCATCGGACTTTTTTATCCGTTCCTCGATGACCAATCCGTGAAACTCGTCGGCGTGGAGGCCGGTGGACGCGGCATCCTGCCAGAGCAGCACGCGGCGCGGTTTCAAGGCGGCTCGCTCGGCGTGTTGCAAGGCACGCGCAGCTACATTTTGCAGGATGAATTCGGCCAGATCCAATCCACGCACAGCGTCAGCGCCGGACTGGATTACGCCGCCGTCGGGCCGGAACACGCGTGGCTGCGCGACGCCAGCCGCGCCGAATACACCTACGCCACCGACGACCAGGCGCTCGAAGCGTTCATGAAACTCGCGCGGCTCGAAGGCATCATCCCCGCGTTGGAAAGCGCCCACGCCGTCGCCGAGTGCATGGTGCGCGCGCCGAAGCTGGGCAAGGACGCGCTCATCATCGTGAACCTCTCCGGTCGCGGCGACAAAGACGTGGCGCAAGTGGCGGCGAAGGTGAAGCTGGAAATGCCGAAGTGAAAAACTTGTTTTCAGCACTGTTGTTGGTTTTCAGCGCGCTTTCATTGAGCGCGCAAACTAACCTATCAACGGAAATCGAAAAACTCTTGCCCTCAGCGAAATGCAATGTTGATGTAATGGGACTTGTTTACCCAAAGCGTTACCTCGAACTCACTGAAAAATTTCAAAGTGCGATTGCGACAAACAATGATTGGTGGCTCGATTACATCAAAAACAATGCGAAAGAGGGAGAGCCATTGCCATACATTTCAAAATTCGGTCTTACAAAAAAGGAATATGATGAATTTCTTTCCCTTGCCGAAAGGAAGACTTTGGAAAAAACCAGCGGCGGAATTTTGCTGGTCAAAACGAATTCGTGGGGTTTTGAATTTGACGGCGGTTCTGAATTGACTGATTTGACAGGAATCAAAATCAACCTCAAGGAACTTACGGTCACCACCCCATTTGCGGTTTTGAAGAATCCGACCCGAAAAGAATCGCCGGGTGGACCGGCTCTGGGTGTTTATTCAGGATACGAGTGGAATTTTGAGCAGAGCGATTTGGACAAGGGCGATGAAACAGAGGTGAGTTTTTTGATCGGAAAGCTGAAGGAAACGGGGAGAAATTTTATCTATTACAAAGGTGGTGTGATGAAGGCGACCAATTCAATTTCAGACATCAGGATTGTTATCTGCTACGACAAAAAATAATCATCCCAACGGGATAAAATCATTCAGCCCAGGGTTGGCGCGGAGCGACTACCCTGGGTCAACCGCCAAAATTCCCAACCCCAACGGGGTTGCATCACGTGCGTCACAAATTGATCTAACCCCGTTGAGGTTGATGTCATCATTGATTCGTTACCCAGCGTAGTCGCGATTGCATCGCGTCAACGCTGGGCTGAATGATGAAATCCCTTTGGGATTTGTCTACGCGTCTCCGTGTTTCTGTGGTTAAAATCCCGTTGACGGATTACGCGACGTTGAACAAATGGGAATGCCTGGACTCGGTCATGGCGAAGCTTTGGCGGCAGCCGTCCGCAAACATCACCTCCCCGATTTCTCGAACTGGCACCCCCCGCCGCCTTTGAACGCGCCTGCGCCCGGCTGGGAAAAGATTTGCGAACCTCAACTTCGTAGCAGCCGACGTCAGGAGGCTCATTATTTTAGATTTACGATATACGATTTACGCGCCTCGTTGCCGTCGCTGGAGACTCGTAAATCGAAAATCCAAAATCGCAATTTAATTCAGAGCCTCCTCACGTCGGCTGCTACGGGTCGCCGCCATAAAACCTTGCGTTTGCAAACCAGTCAGCTTTCCTGATGCGAACGTGAATACTGTTGAAGATCAAACCGGCGTGAATCCGCGTCGGATCAATTACTGGCGGCTCTGGCTGTTCGATACCGTGCTGGTGAGCGCGGGCCTGCTTTTTTTTCTGGCGTTGCAATACGGCACCTATGAATTTTTCGGCAAAGCCAGCGCAATGGCGTTGCTGCCGCTCATCCCGTTGCTGGTGCTGGTGGGCGGCGCAGGCAGCACGGTCTTCGCCCTGACCAAGGTCTGGGTCGAGAAACGCACGTTGCCGCGGCCACTGGCGCTGGCGGTGCTGGTCGGCCCGGCGCTGGTGCTGACGCTGGCGCTCGGGCTGCTGGGCGCGGGCAAATCGCCCATTCACCGGTTGAACTATATTTGTCTAGGGAACACGCCCGCGTCAGCCAGCCAAGTCCAAATCGCCGGCTATTCAACGTTTCTGCGCAGCGAATGGCTGGCCGTGTTCAACACTGGGCAGAAGGATTTTCAAACGATGGCGGGCAAGGCGAAGCTGGTGCCGGCGGACGGCTTTGAGTTCAAGCAGCGGCTCGAACGCTCCGCGCTGAAAGGAACCCGGCTGTTTCTAAGTTTGCCCCCGATGCCCAATCCCCTTTGCTTTCAGCGCGTCTTCAACGAATCAGCGGAGCACCAGCGCGGCGGCGTTTATGCGGTGTTTGATCCCGCCACCTCGACGGCGGTGGTTTTCCGGGAATACCACGATTGATTTTTGAAGTGCCGTGTCGCCGGCAGCGGAATCGCGCTTTTATCCACCATCCGCCTCCACTATGCTCGCGGCATGAACTGCATTGTCACCGCCGGGCCGACGTTTGAGTTGCTGGACGACGTGCGCCGACTCACGAATTTTTCCACGGGCCGGCTGGGCACGGAACTCGCCAATTATCTCGCCGCGCGCGGCCACCGGGTCACGCTGCTCATCGGCGAAGCCGCGACTTATCTCGGCGAGCGCCAGGTGCAAACGGTAAAAACTTTTTCCACCACGGCGGATTTGCGCGCGCAGCTGCAGGCGTTTTCCGGCAAAAAAGTGGATGCGATTTTTCACGCGGCGGCGGTGAGCGATTTTGCGTTCGGCCAGGTTTTTGCGGAAACGAAAGCCGGCAAATTTAGCGCGCTCAAGCCGGCCAAAAAGATTTCCACGCGGCAGGGCGCGTTGCTCGTCGAGCTGGTGCCGACGCCAAAAATCATCGCGGCACTGCGCGGCTGGTTTCCGAAGACAAAAATCATCGGCTGGAAATTCGAGGCCAATGGCAAACGCGCAGAGGCGTTGCGCGCGGCGGAAAAACAAATCGCCGATGGCGCGACGGATGGCTGCGTGGCCAACGGCCCGGCTTACGGCAAGGGGTTCAATCTGGTTTCAACGGCCGGCCGGAAGCATTTTGCGACGGCCGCAAAATTATTTGCCACATTGGAAAAAGTTTCTTCCTAAGGAAAGCAGGAAGGCAGGAATGATTTTTTTGTTCCTGCCTTCCTGCTTTCCTTATTTATTTTCCAGGTTCACGCTTCAAAGTTTTTCAGTTGCCGCAGGGCCAGTTTCATCGGCAGCCAGCCGATGACCAACGACAGGCCGACAAAGCCGAGAATGCACGCGAAGGCTAGCCCGACGCGCGCATGAAAACCACCGCCGCCCGCCACCAGCAGCGCCAGCGCGGCAATGATATAGACCGAACTCATCACGAAACAAAGCGTCCCGCCAAAACCGCTGACGATTTTGTTCGGATTAGTTTCCTTGAGGTTCGGATACAAGACGCCGAGGCCGGTGGCGAGGCCGTTGAGCGCAAACGTCATCACGGTGATCACCGCGCCAAAAAATGCGACGTCGCCCCACGGCATGTTCAGCAGGGAGCACGAGAGCGTGACCAGTGCCAGTGTCACGGCCAGCGAAAGCGTGCTGGCGAGCCAGAATTTGGTTTTGACGATGCGCGGCAGGCCCATCGGCGACATCCCGACAATCCACAGCCGCCGGCCTTCCAGCGAAAATTGCGGGAACACAAACCGCGTGGTGACGGAGGCGAGGTTGAAGGCGCACGCGCCGAGGTTCAGAAACGCGACGGCGTGGATCCAAAACGGACTGGTGATCTGGTGCGTGAAATTGCGGAGGTTGATGATGTAGGCGCCGAGCAGGCCGAAAAACATTACAGACTGGCCCCATTGCGTGGTGTCGCGCCAGAACATCCGCAGGTCTTTCACCGCCAGCGCACGGGTGTCGGGCGGGAGCCAGGATAATTTCCCAAAAAACTTTTCAAGCAGCCCGGGCGCGGCGGAATTTTTTTCAGCGCGGAAAAAATCAAATTTGAAGCCGCCGCCGGCGCGGCTCTGCACCGCCGAGGCCGTGTTGTAAAACAAATTGCCGAACCGCGTGAACGCGAGGCTGCCGAAAAACAGCGTGTGGCTCAACAGCACCGCCGCGAAGAAAACCGCGTTGCGCGTGATGCCCTCGGCCCATTGCAGCACCGCCGCCGAGAGCCAGTAGCTCGGCAGCAGCGGGAAGATGGTGAAGCGCGTTTTAGCCAGTAACCGGTCGAGCGCCTCCAGCGTGCGCTTGTCGAGCAGGTCGTCGTCCACGGGATTCGTCTTCCACCAGAACGCGACGAACGCCAGCAGCAGCAGCGCCAGCAGCAGCAGCAGGATTTGAAAACTTTTCCGGTCCAGATGCCGCCCAATGCCGATGGCCAGCGCCGAGCCGAACACCCCCGGCAGAATGATGAACAGCCCGATGAGCAGCACCGTCAGCGGATAAAAATGCCACGGCACGCCCCGCACCAGCCCGAACGCGACGAGCAGCGGCGCAATCAAAAATAAAAACGCCCACGACGCCAGAATTATGGACTCGATGAATTTCCAGTTAAAAATGGTCTGGTTGGAAACCGGCAGCGACAACAGAAACGCCGTCTCGCGGTTGCGAAATAAATTGGTGTAGGCGATGACGAGATTGCTCAACAGTAGCAGCGCGAACAAAAACGCGAACAGCGTGTAGAGCAGCCGCTCCGTCAGCACCGCGCCGAGACCGGGAAACTTGGCGATGAACTGCATCCCGTGATAAAACAGCTCGAACGCCAGCACCAGGTAGCCGATCACGAAACCGCTGATGATGCCGGTGAGCAGCCGCGACTGTTCGCGCACGGCGAGCAGCCGCCGCCAGCTGTGGACGGCGTTCACGCGCAGCAGCAGCAGCAGCGGCGAAGCTTTGATGGCGGAGACAAACGCGGACATGGCCGTGAAATTAAGCCGCAAACTCACCCGGCGCAATTTTTCAATGCCGGTTATTTTCTGCCGAAGAGGCCCAGAACGAGCCGGGACAAATCGTGCCGGCGTTTCTCCACATTTTTTCCTGGCGCGGCGGCTGTGGCCGGCGCGGCCGGCTCCGTGAGTTTGCGCAACTGGACAACGGCTTCCGGATGGCCGTGCGCGGCCGCCTGCTGCATCCATTTCGCGGCTAGCTCCGCGTCTGGCGCGACGCCGCGGCCCAAACTGTAAGCCAGGGCGAGGGTGAACTCGGCATTGGCGTCGCCCTGGGCGGCGGCCAGTTGCAACCACGGCAAGGCGGCGGATTCGTCGCGGGCCGTGCCGTGGCCGTTGAAATAACAGACGGCCAGACAGAATTGAGCGGTGGCAAAACCCTGCTTTGCCGCGTGGCGGAAACAGCGGAACGCCTCGCCAAACTGGTGCTGCTTGAAATAAACCACGCCCAGGTCCGTGAGCCAGCGCACGTCCGCCGGCGTGTGCATATGCGTCGGCGGCAAAGGCTCCGGCGGCAGCGCCACCGGGAGGTTTTCCCCCGGCTCCGGCCAAATCACTTCGTCCCCGGCCGGCGGCATCCACTCTTCGTCGGGAACGAGCGGCGGCGGCGGCGGCGGCTCCTGCAACCCGGTTTCCTGGCCGCAGTGTGGACAATTCACCCGGCACTCGGAGCGGCCGGCCAGCTGCACGGCATCAAACTCGATCCCGTTGCGGCAATGGTCGCAGCGCCAGACCACGAACCGGGGTTGCAATGGTGATTCGTCCGGCATGGCTTATTTTCCCATCTGCCCGCGCGTCACGCCGAGCTGGTTAAAGAGTTTCAATTCGCGCCAGAGCTGCGTGCCGGAAATTTCGCCGCGCAGCAATTGCCGGTATTTCGTGATGGTGCGCACGACTTCGTCGGGATTTTCATTCAGAAATTCTACGCGGAAATTCCGCACGCCCAGCGCGAGCAGCCGCTCCACAAATTCCGCGCCGGTCTGCGCCTGCGAATTAAACACGGTGTTGCGGCAGCCGGCGTCGGCCTTGAGCGGATGCTCCGCGCCCACGCGGTCGCGCAGCCGCACGTCATGCACGTCGCACGGCCGGCCGCAGTCGTGAAAATCTTTTCCGGTCGAGAGGAACGCGCAGAACACGCAATGCTCCATGTGAAACATCGGCATGTGCTGGTGAATCGTGACCTCGAACCAGTCCGGCGGCGCGGCCTGCAACAGCGCGTCAAGCTGTGTGACGTTCAAATCGTAGCTAGCCGTGACGCGTTCGAGGCCAAAATAATTTTTAAAATAATCCGCCGTGATGCGGTTCGCCACGTTCAACGAAAAGTCGCCGACGCGCCGCGCGTCGGCGAAAAATTTCAAATGATCGTAGTTGCGCACGAGGTAGCCGTCGGCGTTGCACGAGCGGACCTGCTTGAGAATCCAGTCGTCGCCCGTTTTGAAAATGCGCGGCGGAGCGACGAAAATGCCTGGCGAGGATGGAAGATGGAGAATGGAAGATGGAACCGAGCAGCCGTGCGCGGTATGAAACGTCGTCACCGCCTCGCGATATTTTTTCGGGTCTTCAAATTCGCAATAAAGTGTCGTCACGCCGCAGGTCAGCGCGGCTTCGAGTTGCGCGAGGTTGCGGACGAGGACGATCAACTCTGGATTCGTAGCAACCGACGTGAGGAGGCGCTGACTGAATGGAGTTGGAGAATGAGCCTCGTCACCTCGGCTGCTACAATCATTGAGCGTCCATCTTTTCGGCTGCGCACGAAGCTTTTCCAGTTCGCCGACAAACTCGCGGCGGAGACGGTTTAATTCGCTGACGGGCAGCAGGACTTCGCCGGACAGAAAAATTTTTAATTCGCCGAGCTTGAACGGCGTGCCGCCGAGCCGGCCAAGCTGGTCGCGCAATTTTTCTTCCGTGAGCGGAACTTTCTCCGCCTTGGCCAGCGGCATCGTGGATTCCACTTTAGCCACATTGCCGGATTCATCGCGCGCAATGATCGTCAGCGGTTTTCCGGCGAAACCGTGGACTTCAATTTCGATGGGCCGCTGAAATTTCGGCGCGTCGCCGGCAAAACTCTGGCGCAGGCGCTTGTCCAGTTCGGGATCGTTCGTCTTCCAGAGCTTGTCGCCGACGTGGACGCGGAGAAAATCAATCTGGCCGTTGCCGAAGCGGAGTTCGGACAATTCCAGGCCGGGGATTTTGAACCGGGGATTTTCAATCTCGTAAATCCGGCCGCCTTCTTCTTTTTCATCCGGTCGTCCCGCGTCGAATACAATGCCGTCGCCGGGCTTTAGCGGCGCGACCAGATCCACGATGACGCCGTCGCGGACAATTTTCCGAACTTCGCCCAGATACACGCCGCGTTTTTTTCCAAACCGCGCGTGGACAAGTTTTTGATTATCCGTGCCGCCGAACCAGCCGGTGAACAGTCCGCGCGAGAAGGACATTTCCAGCTCATAATTCGGATTGGTGGCCGCATTTTTTAATCCGCAATCCGCAATCCGCAATCCACAATTATTCAAGGCTTCGCGGTAAATTCGCGTGATGCTGGCAACGTATTCCGGCGACTTGAGCCGGCCTTCGATTTTCAGCGACGCGACGCCGACCCGGACGAGTTCCGGCAACACTTCCAGGCCAGACAAATCCTGTGGACTCAACAAATATCGTTTGTCGCCAAGCGGAACTTGTTTTCCGTCGGAAATTAAATCATAGGGCATCCGGCACGCCTGCGCGCATTCGCCGCGATTCGCCGAGCGGCCGCCAAGCGATTCGCTCGTCAGACATTGGCCGGAATACGCGACGCACAGTGCGCCGTGGACAAAAACCTCCAAAGGCAGTTCGCAGTTCCGGGTTCCGCGTTTAGAGTTTTCCAACCCTGAACCCTGAACGCTAAACTCTGAACTTTTCCGCATCAACTGAATGGCTTCAATTTCTTTCAACGAACATTCGCGCGCCAGCACGACGAGGTTGCAACCGAGGGCGCGGGCAAAATCAATTCCCACCACGCTGGTGATGGTCATCTGCGTCGAGGCGTGAATTGGAAAATTCGGCGAAAGTTTGCGGATAAGTTTGCAGATGCCCACGTCCTGCACGATGGCCGCATCCACGCCGGCGGCGATGATGGCGCGCAAAAACTGTTCCGCCTCGGCCATTTCGTTCTCGAAAATCAGCGTGTTGAAAGTGACATAACCTTTCACGCCGCGCTGGTGCAGAAACGGCATCAGCTTCGGTAAATCGGTCTCGGCGAAATTATTCGCCCGCATCCGGGCATTGAACTTGTCGAGGCCGAAATAAATGGCGTCGGCGCCATTCTCGACGGCGGCCTTGACGCAGTTCCAATCGCCGGCCGGCGCAAGCAATTCCGGCAATTGCGGATTGCGGATTGCGGATTGCGGATTGCGTTCGTTTGCGACAGGGCCGGTCATATTGATTTTTATTTTACCACGAAATACACGAAGCACACGAAAAAGCAACGGTGGCACCAAACCTCTTTGCGTTTGAAAAATCAGTTTTCATTCATGCCGGTCTGTGTGAAGCTATGGTGAAAATGATTCATCCCACGGCCATCATTCATCCGGAGGCAAAACTGGGCGCGAACGTCCGCGTTGGGCCGTATGCTGTGATTGGTGCGGCTGTGGAGTTGGGCGCGGACTGCGTGGTCGGGCCGCACGTTTATCTGACGGGCGTGACGAAGATCGGCAACGGCAACAAATTTCACGCCGGCTGCGTCATCGGCGACGCGCCGCAGGACTTGAAATACAAAGACGAGCCGACCCGCGTGGAAATTGGCGACCGCAATGTTTTCCGCGAACACGTCACGGTCAACCGCGCGACGAAGGAAGGCGCCACGCTTGTCGGCGCGGATTGTTTTTTCATGGCCAACGCCCACATCGCGCACAACTGCGCGGTCGGCAGCCACGTTATTTTTGCCAACGGCGCGACGCTCGGCGGCCATGTGACGGTGCAGGACCGGGCGTTCATCTCCGGCAATTGTCTGGTGCATCAATTTTGCCGCGTCGGCACGCTGGCCATCATGCAGGGCGGCTCGGCCATCAGCAAAGATCTGCCGCCGTTCACCGTGGCGCGCGGCGACAACGGCGTTTGCGGGCTGAATGTCGTCGGCCTGCGGCGTGCGGGTTTTACGGCGGCGGAACGGTTGGAATTAAAACAGCTCTACCACGCGCTGTTTCGCGGCGGGAAAAATATTCGCGACGCCGGGACCGCGGCGGCGGAAAAATTTTCCAGCCCCGGCGCGAAACAGATGTTGGAATTTATCGCGGCAGCCAAACGCGGCGTCTGCGCCGACACCGGAAAAGCACACGGCCACAACGAAGAGGAATAACATGAGCACCAGCTATAAAATTCTCGGTTCCGACGGGCAGGAATACGGCCCGGTCGCTTGCGAGCAAATCAAACAATGGTTCGCTGAAGGCCGGGTGGACAAGAAAACGCAGGTGATGGCCGGGGGCACCGCCAACTGGACGCCACTGGAAACATTGCCAGAATTTACGGCCCTGTTCGCGTCCGCCGCGCCGCCGGTTCTTCCCGCCGCCCAGGCGAAGCCCGAAACCAACAGCGGTTTGAACCTCATCATTCCCTATAAAAACGTCCGCGCGCTGACGGCGTATTACCTCGGTGTTTTTTCCGGCATCCCGGTTTTGGGCCTGCCGCTGGGACTGGCGGCGTTCGTGCTCGGAATTTTAGCGCTGCGGTTCCGGCGCAAAAATCCGGCGGCCGGCGGCGCGGTCCATGCCTGGATCGGCATTCTCGCGGGGGGATTTTTTAGTCTCGTTTACAGCGCGCTGATTTTCTGGCTAGTTGTGTTAACCGCCAAACACCGTTAAAAAATTATGTATCGTATCATTGGCACCGACGGAAAAATCTACGGCCCGGTCGGCGCGGAAAAAATTCGCGAATGGATCGCGCAAAGCCGCGCGGACAGCCGCACGCCCGTATTCGTGGACGGTGCGGCGGACTGGACTTTCCTCGGCCTGTTGCCTGAATTTGCGCCGGCACCCGCCAGCGTGCCACCGGTTTTCAGTCCCGCCCGATTCGGCGCGGTTCCGGCGCGGCGGAACAACGGCTTCGCTACCGCCAGCTTGGTTTGCGGGTTACTGGCGTGGACATGCTGCTGCTGCTGCCTGCCCTTCAGCCTGTTTGGGTTGATTTTTGGCATCATTGCGCTTGCGCAAATTAACGTGCAGCCCGAACCTCAAGAAGGCCGCACGCTGGCGGTCGCAGGCTTGGTGCTTTCCGTAACACACCTGCTATTCAGCTTGGGCTTTGGACTTGTGCAACTGGCCATGCAGCCGCCCCATTTCCACGGACACTTCGGCCCGATTTGAATGGACTCCGCCACTCAAAAATTTTCGCTTACTAACACATGGTGTGTGGTCATCGTGCTGGCCGTGACGGTGCTGGTCATCGTGGCCACGGTTTTTTTCTTCAATCCCCAGACGCATGGCTTTTATCCCGTCTGCCAATTTCACCGACTTACCGGCTGGAACTGTCCCGGTTGTGGCATGACGCGGGCGCTTTACGCCTTGCTGCACGGTGAATTTCTTAAGGCATTGCACGACAACGCATTGCTTTTATGTGGACTGATATTGCTGGCTCTGCGCGGGGGTTGGTGGGGGATAAAAGAATTGTGTGGCCGGGCAAACGGCGAATTTTTCCCGGCGAAATATGTCTGGCCGCTGCTTGCCGTCGCACTGGTGTTTAGCGTCCTGCGGAATTTGCCAGCTTTCACATATCTTTCGCCGTGAACGGGGCGAAAAATCAATTATGTTACAGCGCACGTTTCAACCAGACTAGAAGGATGCTAATATCTGAAGGGGAAACACCAGAAATTCTGGCAGCTTGACCAATTGTTTTAGGCAGGATTTTTGCTAATTTTTGGCGTGCCTCCGAACCCAAGCTTGGGATCGATAAATAATCAAATCCTTCCGGAATAATCTTTTCTTCAAATTTTTTTAATTTGTTGACTTCCATTTCCTGCCGGTCAACATAACCTGCGTATTTGACTTCAATTTCTACCTGTTGAATTATCTCCTCTGAAAGACTTGAGTTTCTATCCGGCAATTTTTTATAATTCAGTTCAGGTCTTGATAAAATCTTTGCCAGTGAGTATTTCCCATAAAATATTCTATTCAAGCGATTAATTTCATTTTCAACGGCTATTTTTTTAGCTAAAAACCGGTTATGATTTCGGGTCTGCAACAAGCCAATTTCATATCCAATTTGGCTTAATCGCATATCAGCATTGTCCTGCCTCAACAACAGCCGGTATTCGGCGCGAGAAGTGAACATTCGGTAAGGTTCGGAAGTGCCTTTGGTCACCAAATCATCTATCAAAACACCTATGTAAGCTTGGTCTCGGCGCAGAACAATCGGTGTAATATTCTTAACCTTGCGAGCCGCGTTGATACCTGCGATAATTCCTTGAGCCCCTGCTTCTTCATATCCAGACGTGCCATTAATTTGACCGGCTAGAAAAAGATTACCACAGACTTTAGTCTCTAATGTCTGGAAAAGTTGAGTTGGATAAACATAATCATATTCAACAGCGTATGCAGGACGTAGAATTTCGGCATTTTCACAACCTAGTATGCTTCGAATAATTTCTACCTGCACATCAAAAGGCAAACTAGTTGAACAGCCATTGACATAGAATTCATCGGTTCCGATCCCTTCTGGTTCCAAGAATATCTGATGACGACCCTTATCCGCAAATTTGACAATTTTATCCTCGACGGAAGGACAATAACGAGGCCCTACACCTTCGATTTGACCGGAATACATTGGTGATTTGTTCAGGTTTTTTTTGATTATTTCGGCAGTTTTCTCGGTTGTGAAGGTTATAAAGCACGGCAGTTGTCCATTAATCCTATCTAAAATAGATCCTGGAGGATATTTTCCTCCAGAAAAACTTACCGATGGAGCTGGAACATGCGATTGTTCCATGTGGAACAAATCCTCTTTCCAAAAAGAGAAATATGAAACAGGCTCATCTCCCAGTTGAATTTCTGTTTTTGAGAAATCAATTGAGTTACGCAATAATCTCGGAGGGGTGCCTGTTTTTAGCCGTCCAAGTTCTAACCCTATATCTTTAAGTGATGAGGAAAGATTCAGCGCCGCAGCATCTCCGGCTCGACCACCTGACTGTTTATTGGTACCAATGTGCATTAATCCACGAAGAAACGTGCCAGTGGTTATTACGATGGAGGTTCCTAAATATTGAACCTCAAGAGTAGTTTCAACACCGTAAGCGACTCCATCCTTATGTAAAATCTTTGACGACTGTCCTTGCTTAACATCTAAATTCGGCTCTGATTCACAAACCCACTTTAGTCGGAACTGATATGCTTTCTTGTCACATTGGGCGCGTGGTGCCCAAACAGCTGGGCCATTCTTTGTGTTCAACATTCGAAATTGGAGACCGGTCATGTCAGTGGACTTGCCCATCTCTCCTCCTAGGGCGTCAATCTCTCTGGCTAGGTGTCCTTTTGCCAAGCCGCCGATTGCAGGATTGCAGGACATCTGCCCTATTGAGTCAACATTGATTGTTAGCAATAATGTTGTGCAACCAATTCTTGACGAAGCCAATGCAGCTTCTACGCCGGCGTGACCAGCCCCGATCACGATAACATCGTATCGCTTTGGATAAACAAACATTGCACAGGCTATACCATTTTATAGCGGGCATCAAATTTCTTTACCGTAGATTTCTTGGAAATCTTCCGGGCGGGATTGGCCACCAGATGTTCAATAATTTTAAATACCGTTTCCACCTCATCTTCGCGTCCAATTGCCTTGGCGATTTCAAACACAGTAAATCCCTGCTTCAAATTAGATTGCATGAATGCGACGATTTCTCGTTGAATGGCCAAAACATTGCCAGCCGCCTTTTTCCCAGCTTCAACGCCAGGTTGATGATAGGCGTTGATGTTTATGAGGCTGGCATAAAAACCAACTGCACGCTCGAACAATGCAATCAGCAGGCCAACAGTCTTGGCGTTTAGGTCATTAACAGTAATTGTTAATGATTCTCGGTTATTTTCAGCTAGGGCAGACCTTGTTCCAAGAAGAAAACCTTCTAAGAAGTCTCCAGAAGTGGTATCAGGTTCTGTAAAGACCGGCATACCATCTTGATCTTTCATCACCTCGATAAAGGTTGCAAAAAAATCATTAATACCATCGCGAAGCTGTTGAATATAAGAGTGTTGATCTGTAGAACCCTTATTGCCAAGAACACATAACCCTTGGTTGACTATTTTACCATCTAGGTCAACTTCTTTCCCTAAAGATTCCATGACCAGTTGCTGTAAATATTTAGAAAATAGTTCTAGCCGGTCTTTGTAAGGTAGAACAACCATATTTTTACATCCCTTACCGTTACCTGATGCAAACCAAGCTAACGCAAGCTGGGATGATGGGTTATCATTAACGTTACTTTTGCGTGTTGCGTTATCTATAATGCGTCCACCTTCGAGCAATCCATCAATATCTAATCCCTGTAGTGCCGCCGGGAGAAGGCCGACTGCCGATAGTTCACTAGTGCGACCACCCACCCAGTCCCACATCGGGAACCGTTCAATCCATTGGTTGGTGAGACTATACTTGTCCAGTTCGCTGCCAGACATCGTGACTGCGACGGAGTGCTGACCAAAATTCAGGCCTGCCCTTTCGTAAGCCGCCTGCGCCACCAACATTCCATTCCGCGTTTCCTTAGTGCCGCCAGATTTTGAAATAACGACGCACAGAGTCCGACTCAATTTCTTACCAATGGCGGAGAGCGTCCGATTCATGCCGTCAGGATCCGTATTATCGAAAAAGAATGGCTTCAGTTTATCTTTGCGCGGATTGCCAAGCGCCTGGGCAACAAACTGCGGGCCAAGCGCTGAGCCGCCAATTCCGATAAGCAGAAAGTTTTTGAACGTTCCGCCGTTGCCGGCGATTTCCCCGGTGTGAACCCTGGCTGTAAAAGCCTTTATTTTTACGAATGTTTCCTCAATTTCGCGGCGAATTTCTGGTGTTGGCGCGAGCGCGGGATTGCGCAACCAATAATGGCCAACCATCCGTTTTTCATCGGGATTGGCAATGGCCCCAGCCTCCAGTGCGCTCATGTCGGCGAAGGCTTTTTGAATTTTCGGCTCCATGGCCGCGAAAAATGTATCGTCCACATTCATGCGGCTCAAGTCAATTGCCAGTCCGAGTTCAGGAAACTCGGTGTAATATTTTTGAAAACGCTCCCACCACTGTAATTTTGTGTAATTCATAAAAAGCAACTGGGATTGAATTATTTTGTGTCCCGCTCTGGCAAGAAAATTCGCCGCAGAATTACAGTTAAAAGATTGGAAGCAGCAGCAATGGCACAACGATCAAGAAAACATGAAGGCACGGAGTGAGCGCGGTAGCGCCCGGATAAACTGTCTGTCTTCATGCTTTATCCACTAACTCACGCCACCTGAACACATCATCCAATGCTGGCTAAAAGAATCAGAACGAAGCCGGAAAACCCCGGGGCTTTTCTTGGTTTCATTTAGGCACGGTTCGATGATAAATAAACCAACCGTAGCCGCTGAGCCGGAAGTCAGGGAGGAGCGTGTCAAGGGGTTTGGTCCAGCCGCTGATGTTCACCGGTTCAAAGCCGGCTGGATCTGACAATTCAACGGACCCGGTCACGCGGCGGCTGGAAAGATTGATAATAATAAGGAACTCATCTTTCGCATCCCGGCGCAGGAAGCTAATCACTTCACCCGGGGCCGTGTTTTGAAGCCAGATCACGTCTTCGTCGACAAAGGCACCGTATTGCTTGCGAAGCTTGATCAGGTCCCGATAAATGTTGCGCAGTGGCGGGCGTCCGCCGGGATGCCAGAACACCGGTATTTTTTCAAACAAGGCCGGGTCGGCGGATTCGGTGGCATCGCCTACTTCCATGCCGTTGTAAAAGAGCGGCACGCCGTCAAGCGTCAATATCAGCACTTGGGCAGCGAGCGCACCCTCCACTCCGTAACGCGCCGTGGCCCGGGTTTCATTGTGGTGGTCGGTGAAGCGCAAGTGCAACGCGCCTTTGGAAAACTGCGCCTGAGTGTGCGTCCACGATTCCTGCAACAGAGAGGCTGGGGACAAGCTGCTCATGACTTGGTTCAGCGTCGAGAATAAGTTCCCGGAGTAGTCCATGTCGAAGGCTTGGGACAGTAGCGGGGGTCTGGCCCCCGAGTCCGTGAGAATGATGACTTGGGGATTCACTTTCTCCAGTTCCACCCGGGCGGCTTCCCAAAAATCAACCGGCACAGTGTAGGCCACATCGCAACGGAACCCGTCCACCTCGAAGTCCCGCAGCCAATATTTCATCATGTCAATCATGTAGCGGCGCAGATCAGAATTTGCATAATTCAACTCGGCCACATCCGTCCATTCAGGATTGGGCGGGTGGATGCGGCCGTTTGTATCCTTATGGTAGAACGCCGGATTTTCCATGAGCACGCTGTCCCAGGCGGTGTGGCCGGCCACGATGTCCATGATCACTTTCATGCCGTGCTTGTGGGCTTCGGCAATCAGTTGTTTGAAGTCGTTGGTGGTGCCGTAGTCGGGATTGATGGCGTAAAAGTCGCGCACGCAATAAGGGCTGCCGATGGAGCCTTTCTTCATCTTTTCCCCGGTCGGGTGAATCGGCATAAGCCAGAGTAGGTCCACGCCCAGGTCCTTTAGTTCATCCAACCGGGCAGTGATCGCATTGAAATTCCCCTCTTGCGAGAAATTGCGTGGGAAGATTTCATACATGACCGCGCTCCGCAGCCAGTCGGGTGATTTGCGTGTGTTCAGAATAGACGGCTCCGTCTCGGCACCGATGGCCGAATTGATCCCCCACCAACCCACAAGGGCAGTGGCGAGCAGGCAACGCAGTGTTTGTTGGATTGTGTTCATGTGTTTATGAAATAATGTTGGGTTATGGACGCAAGTTGTCATTTTCCATTCCTAGGCTGTGAAGATGAATTTACTTAACGTTGTCAACGCCGTCAAGCTGGCGAGTTCAATTTACCCGCCTTACGAGCGAGGATGAAAATGACGCCGGTGTGATCTCCTCGGCCTGCGGGTCGCTGCTGGTGGTGTGCCGCTCGGCGGAGTGGACCCATGGAATTATTCCCACCGGTCAATGGCCTTGTGCAGGTCCGAGAGGCTGGTGTGGCGGCCCCCGTCATTCAACCAGTTGCCGGCGAGATACGCTTTTTCCAGCTTGTCGGCTTGGGCGTGATAGTAGGGCTTGCCGGCTTCACCAATCGCCGTTAGCGTATCGGCCTTTTTCAGCTCGGCATATTTGAGTTCCGACGGCACGGAAACGCTGAACTGTTCGAGCAAGGTGACAAATTCTCGGTCCAGTTGCAGCAGGATGTCGGTTTTGAGCTTGGTCATCGTCGGGTCATTTTTGTGCATGCCCAGCGCCTTGTTGGCCAAAGTCACGGCCCCCGCAAAATCCTTGCGCTGAAACGCGGTCTGGGCCTGGCTGACCGTGTCGCTGAACTCGTTCAAAATCTGCTGGGCGCTGTTCTGGATTTTTGTGGCGGTCGCGTCGCTGGGCATTTTTTCCAACGCCGTTTTTGCCCAGGCGGCGGCGGTGGTGTAATCCTGTCCGTCAAACGCCGCCTGCGCCTTGTTCAGCGCGTCGCGGTAAGCCTGCTGGTTGGCGATTTGCGTCTGGGCACCGGCTTTGAACGACAGCATCGCCGCGTCAGTTTTGTAAACGGCCAGCGCCTTGTCGGCCTCGGTCACGGCGGTGGTGAAATCTTTCTTTTGCCACGCGGCGATGGTGGCATTTACGGCGGCGTGATAATCATTGAGCAAATTCTGCGCGCTGTTCTGCACCTTGGTGGCGTTCGCGTCGCCGGGCATCTGCTTCAACGCCTCCGCCGCCCAGGCCACGGCATTGGTGTAGTCGCGGCCGTCAAAGGCGGTTTGCGCATTGTTAAATGCCTTGGTGAACGCCTCGCGCAATTTGATTTGCGCTTGCGCGTCGGCCTTGAGCTTGAGCATCGCCGCGTCTCTCGGATAAACGCCCAGCGCCTTGTCAGCGCTGGTGTCGGCGGTGGCGAAATCGCCGTTTTTATACGCGGCGTTGGCGGCGTTCACGGCGTCGTGATAAGTGTTGAGATAATTTTGCGCGCTGTCGCGCAGGCGGGTCGCGTTGGTCTCACCTGGGAATTTTTGCAACGCCACGTTCGCCTGCGCCACGGCGTTGGTGAAATCGCGGCTCTCAAACGCGGCCTGCGCGTTTTTCATCGCCTCGGTGTAGGCGCGTTGGTTGGCGATCTGCGCCTGGGCGCTGGCTTTGAGCGACTGCATCGCCGCGTCGTTTTTGTAAATGGCCAGCGCCTGGTCGGCCGCCGCGCCAGCGCTGGCGAAGTCGTTGTTTTTATACGCGGCGTTCGCGCGGCTCACGGCGTTGTGATAATCGTCGAGAAACCGCTGCGCGTTTTCCTGTAGCTTGGTGGCGGCGAGATCGCTCGGTTTTCTTTGCAGTGCCACGCTCGCCGAGGTCACGGCGTTGGAATAATCGCGGCTGTCAAACGCGGTCTGCCCGCTCTTCATCGCCGCGTCATAACCTTCGCGCAGCTTGGTCTGCACCTGGGCGTCCGTGATCAGTCTTTGCATCGCGGCATCATCCTTGTGAATGGCCAGCGCCTGATTCGCGTCGCTGATGGCGGCGGAGAAATCCTCGCTCTTGAAATCGGCGTTCGCCTGACTGGAAGCCTTGTTGAAGGCGTTTTCGCGCATCTGAATTTGCAGCTTGTTCCAGCCGAGCCAGCCGCCGATCCCCAGCACCGCCATCGCCGCGAAAACACCGCCCACCTTGGCGACCTTGGCCATCGTCTTGCGCCTCTGCGCGGCGCGTTCGGCGTTGATTTTGGCCAGGCGTGCATCCTCGAGGCGTTTTTTCTCGGCGGCCTCGGCGGCGGCGATGCGCCGGCGTTCCTGTTCCACGCGCTCGGCGGCCTCGCGTTCCTTACGGCGGACCTCCTCGGCGGCCAGACGCTCTTTTTCCCGCGCCAGCCGTTCGGCCTCCTCGCGCTTGCGCTTTTCCGCTTTCTCGGCGGCGAGGCGTTCGTCCTCGAGGCGTTTTTTTTCGACGGCCTCGGCGGCGGCGATGCGCCGGCGTTCCTGTTCCTTGGCGAGTTGCTCGTCCTCTGCACGTTTTTTCTCGGCCGCTTCCGCAGCGGCTTTGCGTTCGGTCTCCTCGCGTTCCGCTTTGTCCCGGGCAAACCGCTCGGCTTCGGCTGGGTCAACGACCGGTGACACCGGTTTTTCAGGAGCGGGCGGCGGCGCGGCCTGCGCCAGTTCGCGCTCGATTTTTTGGAGATCGGCCACCTTGGTCGCAGCTTCGGCGGCGTCCACTTCGATGTCTTCGATTTCCTCCGGCACTGGTGGTTTGGGCGGCGGCACGACCATCGTGGCGGCGGTCGGTTGTTCGTCGTCGTAATCGGAAGTGGGCACGCCCCATTTTAGGAGAATTTTTTTGATCTCGTCGCGCATGGCCCCGGCGGTTTCAAAACGCCGTTTCGGATCATGGGCCAGGGCGCGGCGGAGCAGCGGAACCAGTTCGGGATGCGATTTGAAAACGGGATGGTCGAATCCGCAATCCAGCGGTTTTTCCGAACGCCGGAAAAACGCGATCCACGCCTCGGCTTCTTTTTCCGGCAGGCGCGGGAACGGCAGTTTTTTGGTCAGCGACTGGTAAAGCGTTACGCCGATGGAATAAATGTCCGACTGTGCCGAGCCGCGGCCGCTCGTCTGCGTGGCAAATTCCGGCGGCATGAAATCGAGCGTGCCGGGCACCTGGCCGTGCGTCCGCGTGCCTTCCTCGTCGTGCGCGATGCCGAGGTCGAAGATTTTCGCCTTTTGCGGTTCGCCCGCCGGCGCGTAAAGATTGCCCGGCTTGATATCGCGGTGGATGATGCCATTCTGGTGCAGATGCTCCAGACAGTCCAAGTAGCGCACAAACAATTGCAGCGCCTCGGCGGGGTCGAGGCCAGTGTCGGAATTTTTGATGCGGTCGCGCAGGCCCGCGTCGGGCATCCCCGCGAGATATTCGAGAATGAGATAAAATTCCCGCTCGTCGTCGCGCAGCCGGACTTCGACGAAATCCACATACTCTGTCAAATTCGGATGCGCGGCGGCGCGGAGAATTTTCGCCTCGCGCACAAACCGCGCCGACTGGCCGGTGCTGAACAGCCGTTTGATGGCGACATCGCGCCGGTCGCCCACCCGGCGGGCGCGGAAGACTTCGCCGAAGCCGCCCTTGCCGAGCCAATCAATGAATTCGTAAACCTCGCTGCCGTGTTTGAGCTTGCGGTAGCCAACCTGCGCGAAGTCGGCCATCACCTCGTCGAAGGTCTTGAAGCGCGCCGCCCGGTCCGGGTCAATGCACTTGGCGATGCAACTGCGCGCATGCGCCAGCACCCGGAAAACCGGATGGCGGAATTCCGCGATGGGCATCTGCTGCCCCAGCCAGCGGATGTAATAGCCGCGGTCCGCGTGCTCACCGAGCTGCGGAAACGGCAGGCTGCCCGCCAGCGTGTAATACAGGATGACGCCAAAACTGAAAATGTCCGACTGCTCGTCGCCGCGAAACCCGCCGTGCTGCAGCGCAAAATCCGGCGCCATGTAATCAAACGTGCCCTTGGCGCCCGCTGCGCTGCTCGTCGCGGTGGACTCGCCGTCGTCCTGCCGCGCGATGCCGAAGTCCACCAGCTTGGGCACGCCCTTGGTCGTGATGTAAATGTTGGACGGCTTGAGGTCGCGGTGGATGACGCCGTTTTTGCTGGCGTATTGCAGCGCCTGCAACGTTTGGGACAGAATGCCGCCCGCTTTTTCCCACGGCAGGCCGCCCCGATTTTTTTCAATCAGCGACTTGAGCGGCTCGCCATCCAGCAACTCCATCACGAGGCAATAAATGTCTTCCTCCAGTTCCTTTTCGCGCCAGACAAACGAATCCTTGTAGCTGACGATGTTCGGATGGTTCAGCTTGCTTAAGATTTTTATCTGCCGGAGAAACTGCTGGGACTCCTTTTCGTGGCCGGTGCTCTTGAGCCGCTTGACTGCCACCAGTTCGCCGCGCGTCACGCCCGGCACGCCGTCCGCCACGCAGCTCGCCTTATAGACGCGCCCCTCCGCGCCATCGCCAATGACTTCCAGCAACTCATATTTGCCGAGAAATGTTTTGGTGGTGTCCGCCATGAGGGTTCGTCAGGAAAGAAAAGGTATTTTCAGGATGATCAAGGGTGGCTGTTTACGTTGTCGCGCAATTCCGCGAGATGTTTCTCCCGGTCATTTTGTTTCAACACGCCGAGTTTGGCAAACCCGTTGGTCAGCGCGTCAACGGAAGCGAGGCACTGCTGGCGATAATCCGCCGGCAGTTGGCCGTCAATCCGCTGGGCTTTTTTGCCGTCTGCCGTCGTGATGCAGGCGTCGGTTGGCTTCACGACATTGAACCACACCAGCATCGTTTCATAAGTCACCGTCAGTTGCTGCAACTGCTTTTGAGTGCTGGCCGCGTCGGCCTGCGCCTGCGCCCACTGGCCGATGGCGCGGAACGGCGCCTTGTTCGTCACCGCCGCCAGCGCGGTGCTGGCGAGGCGGTCCGCTGCGGATTTCCAGTCACCCGCCTGTTTGAGCGCGGCCAGATCAGCGAGCAGTTTCTGTTCGCCCGCCGCTTGGTTGAGCAGCTCGGCAAACGGCGGCTTGCGGGCTAAAGCCTGGCCCTGAATCCGCGCGACAAAAGAATAATCGGCGGCGGCAAAAAAATTTTTCGCGTCCGCCAGCGCCGTCTGTTCCGTGCGGCAGCTCGCGGCCAGTTGCTTGAAATCCTCCACCGTCGGATGCGACTGGCAGAATTGCGCGGCGGAGGCGTAATCGCCCTGCCGAAAAAATCGCTGCGCGCTTTCCAGATCCATCGCCACCTGGATCTGCGCAAGAATTTGCGCCGCCGCCGGGTCGTTGGCCCGGACCGCCAGGGCTTCCCGCGCCTTGGTTTCGGCGAGCGAAAAATTCTTTTGCTTGAGCGCGTCCTGTCCCGCCGCGATGGCCGTCAGATATTTTTGCTCCAGCGCCGCTGCCGCCGCAATTTGCTGCTGCGCGTTCTCCAGCAGCCTGGTGGCGGCCTGCTCGTTCGGAATT
>Ga0316217_10002485_pt1 | contig 22110 bp, 16 predicted proteins | sample 1anoAmetaG_FD_203633 | JGI IMG/M metagenome (GOLD analysis project Ga0316217, IMG submission 203633) | Freshwater microbial communities from Trout Bog Lake, Wisconsin, USA - 1anoA | ecosystem: Environmental > Aquatic > Freshwater > Lake > Hypolimnion/Profundal zone | place: USA: Wisconsin...
TCGCCAGCGATCCGGCGAAGAACCGGCCGTCGCGGACGCACCGCACGGCCGTCGCCGGGCCGGCGTGCTTGGTCAACGCGAGCCAGACGCCTAGGTCGGAGTTCCACGGGCCGAACGTGCGGAAGACTTTCAAGCCAGCGGCCAGCGCCTCGCACCGCGCCATGAACGACAGGCACGTCGACGCCACTGGGTGCCAGTGCCGGTTCCAGCCGCCGTGCTCGTGGACGATGCCGACGACGAAGCGGTGCAGGTGCTTGGCGTGGTAGTCCGGGTGGTCGTAGAGCGTGCAGAAGTCGGCCTCGGCGTGCGCCCGCATGAACGACACCGCCTCCTCCAGTGCGCCCGGCTCGTACAGGTAGTCGTCCTCGGCGAAGTACGCGAGCGGCGCGCCGCCGAGCGCGACCTCGCACTGCTTCTGGAACGTCGCGGCGTTGCCGCCATCCAGACATTCGACGAACCGGACGTCGAGGCCGGCGAACGCGGCTTCCGCCACCGTGCGGTACACCGGCGGGCACCGGTCGAGCAGTACGACGACCTCCACCGCGAGGCCGCCTATCGCGGAGCGCAGGCTCCGCAGCGACGCCCGCGTGCGCTCCAGCTTCGTCCCGGCGAATGCCGTCTCGTTCAGTTTGGAAGGCGAACCGGGGTGGACCCGGACGCACACTGTCAGTTGTACTTTGCCGCTCATAAAATCTTCTCCTTCCGCAGCCACAGCCGCACGGCCGTCGCGGCGTAGTGGTAGCACATGCGGACCAGCCGGAACTTCGACTCCCCGCGCTTCCGGCTCCGGCCGACGACGCCGATGGTCTTGACAGAGCATCCGGCCACGACGGCGTTCACCGCCATCTCCATCCCGTAGTCGAAGTGGTTGGAACGCGACGCGACACACCGTCGCAGCGCGTCCGTTCGGTACGCTTTAAAGCCGTTGGTCAGGTCGTCCGAGTCGGTGACGAACAGCCACCGGACCAGCAGGTTGCCGAGCCGGTTCGCCGCGAGCTTCGCCAGCGGGTAGCCCTCCACATGGCCGCCCCGGCTGAACCGCGTGCCGAACACGCAGTCGTAGCTCTGCCCGAGCTCGTTCCAGTAGCGGACCACGTCCTTCGGGTCTTCCGACTCGTCGGCCATGGCGAACACCACAGCGTCGCCTTTGGCCCAGAGCAGGCCGGTCCTGACGGCGTGGCCGATACCCGGCCCGGCGGTGTTGACCACCACCCGCAGGTTGTACTCCCGCAGTCTGGCCTCGGCGGCGGCGACCGTCGGGTCCGCCGGGTCGTCCACGACCACGACGACCTCGTACGGCACAGCCGCACGGCTGAGCGCGTCGTGCAAGTTCTTCACGAACGGCACGATGTGGTCCGGCTCGTCCTTGGCCGGCACCACAACCGAGAGCAGCTTGAGCGGCGACCGCCGCGACGGCTTCGCGGCGGGCGGGCGGGACGGTGCCAGCGACAGGTTCTCGCTCGCCACGCACGCGGCCAGCGGCATGATCTCGTAGAAGTCGCGAACCTCGATGGCCGTGCCGAAGCACCACTCGCCGAGCATGTACGCGCCGGCAAACACTTTCGTCTGCCACTTCGCCCGGAGAAAGAACAGCAAGGCCACCAGCCCGCACCCGGTGAACACGAAGTGGTTCAAGTGCAGCGTGGACAGGCTGACCGTGTTGTCCCAGAACATCTTGACCGTCCGGTGGAACAGGTCCGGGTAGCTCGTCGCGTCGTTCAGCGGGAAAGCGATTGTGTCCACGCGCCAGACGTGCATCGGGACGGCCCGCGCCGCGTAGCCCGCAACGGCGACCACGCCGGCCAGCCGCCAGCGCCCGGCGAGGAACGGCAACAGCCACAGCACCAGCCCGGTCTCCTTGAACGCGCAGGCCGCCACAGCGACCACGGCGAACTCCAGCCGCCGCTGCGCCTCCCACGCCAACCACGACCAAGTGAACAGGCACAGGATCGGCATGTCGTACGGCATGAACCACGACCCGATCACCACAGCCGACTCGTACAACACGCCCGCGTACACGCAGAGCACAACGAACACGGCGTCACGCCGGAACCGCCAGATCGTCAGGAATGTCAACAGCAGCCAGCCGGACTGGTACGCCGCGAACACGACCTGTAGCGCCGTGTAGCGGTAGCCGTTCCAGACTTTCGTGAACGGGTGGTCGACCGCCCAGTCGGTGGCCTTGCCGGCGATCACTTGGGACAGGACACGCGTCTTGAACACCGGGAACGCCGCGTCGAAGTTGGTGTCGACCAGCCGGGCGCGGCCCATGTGCGCGAACTCGTAGAAGTTGGTGGTGTTGCCGTCGTAGTGCCTCGGCGTCTCCAACTGCGAGAGCATGAAGAAGAAGAAGTACACCGCCAGCGAGGCCGCGACAGCGAGCGTGATCGTGTGGCGTCTCACGCGGCCTCCTTGTGTGCCCGGCGCACGAACGTCGCCGTGCCGAACCCGTCGTCCTCGCGCAGCACGCCGTGCAGGACGAACCCGTAGCTGGCCAGCACGCTCTCGACCTGCCCGAGCGAAGCCCGGTGCTTGTGCCACTCCATCACGACCGCCCGCGTCCGCCGCATGAACGCCGGCTCGGCGCGGAAGAATTCGAGCTCGTACCCCTCGATGTCGAGCTTGAGCAGGTCGCACGGCACGTCGCCGACCGCCCGCCGCCACTCGCGCTCGACGCTCACGCACGGCACCCGCCGCGCCATCCACCCACTGGACCCGAGCGGCAGTGGTGCCGCCGTGGAGCACACGCTCGACGCGTGCTCGTAGAAGATGCCGTGGCCGTCCCGCCCGGTGCCGACCATGCCGTGGACGGCTTCGACGCCGGACAGCCGCGTGTTGTTCTTCGCGTGCCACGCCGCGTCGGCCACCACGTCGGCGTTGGCGTCGACGGCCAGCCCGCGCAGCCGGTACGCCGTGCCCGGCTGCCCGGCCAGCCAGCAGCCGAAGTAGCCGGCGTTGCACCCGACGTCCGCGAAGGTCTCGACGCGTCCGACGCCCGCGAGCGAGTACAGCGGCTCCGCGCCCATCATGTCGGCTGCGAGCGCGAAGCACTCCACCCGGCGGACCCGGTACTTGACGCCCGTCGCCGCAACCTCGCGCACGACCGGGAAGACGTGGAGCCACGCGTTGGCCAGCACATGCAGCCGGAGCAGCCGCGCTGCGCGGCGGATGCCCGGCGACCGCGAGAGGCGGATGACGAGTGGCTGAAGTGGTAGTCTATTCGGGTTCATATTTTTAAATCGGCGGCTGGCTGCGGCGGCTAAAGGACCGCCGCAACCTTCAGTGTGAGGAGCAAATATGCGGCTAATGGTGAGCCGTCTGCCGGACCCCGCACACCTTTCGGACGCCCACCGTGTGCGCCCGGTTATGACCGGCAAATTCAGTTGTTGGCCACGGGTGCAGCCGCAGCCAGCGGCTCCACTTCCGGCGCGGGCGCTGGTGTGGCCGGCTGCTCAGCGGCAGGCGACTGCGCCGGGGCCGCCGCGACCGGCAGTGCCGTCAGCGGGTTGCTGGACTGGAACGCGCCGAACACGCCTCGGGCGTCTTGGAACGCCGCTTCGGCTTCCGGTGCCAGCGCGCCCGCAGCGTTCGCCGCGAGCCGTACTTGGTTGACGAGGTCGAGCAGCGCGGGCGTGCCGCGCTTGGCTTCTGCGAGGACCGCCTGCGTGGCGGCCAGTATTTTTTGAATGTTCATGGTCTTACTTGAAGAAAGCTATCGAGTTGGTTTTGATCCGCTCCGGGAAGTTGGTCGCGATGTTTCGCCACTCGGCGTCCGTCACCCGCACCACCAGCGCCGCACCGAAGTCGGCGTACGGACGGTTCGTGAGGCGGAGGCAGGAGTCCGGGAAGTTCGGCGAGATGGTCATGTGCGATATGATCTGCACCGGACCAGCCGCGACGGCCAACACCGCAACCACCACTAGAGCGATCCACGGTCTCACCTCAGAAGCCCTTGCTCCAGCCGAACAGCAGCCGCCCGTCCCACCCGTTGTAGGCTCCGGCGTTGCTCATGTCCACCGCCTCGAACCCGACGTTGAACCGGCCGCCGAACAGGTGCCCGAACTGCTGCGTGTCGCCGACGCCATACAGCGTGGACACCGTGCCGTTGGCCTTGCCCGCACCGCCGAGCGGCGTACCGAGTCCGACGAACACGTTCGGCGTCAGTTGCAGCCATGTGATGCCCCAGCCAGCCAGCGGGCTGAACGTCGTCTTGAACGTGACGTTCCCGCTTACGAGCGAGAATTGGCCGAGGTAGTCGACGCAGATGCCGGTGCCGACGTGCTGCGAGACATTGTAGATGGCCAAGACGCCGCCGCCCCACTTCTGGCTGCCAGCAGCCGCTTTCGGAGCGTACGTCCCGTACACTTCGCCATCGTAGTTGGACGCGCTCACCAGCGACTTTCCGATGAGCTCGGCGGTGACGACGAACCCGTTTGTGGTCGTCGCGATGGGTGTCGCACCCGCAAGCGTGTAGGTGGACACGCCGCCCGAGGCGTTCGTGACGGTGATGGTCTGCGGCACCTGCGCCCGCGCCTGCTGCGGGAGCAGCAGTGCGGCCAAGACGGCGACGACTGCGATTGTAATCAGCACTTGCAGCAGGGCCGAGCCCCGCGTCTTCCACTCATTGAACTTCATGTTTTTCCTTTCCTGTTTTTGTTTCGTTGTTTACGGACCCCCCGGCGGTTTGGCCGGAGGAGATTGGTCGGGCGTCTGGCCAAAGAACTTGTCGAGCAGCTTCTTTAGTATCAGCCCGTGCGCGGCCCACGCGGTGAAGCCGATGATGAAGCCGAGCATGGCGTTCAAGACGAACTCGGCGAGCGTGTTGCGCGGCACCTGCACCGCCGCCTCCTGCTCGGCCGCCAGTTGCAGCACCGGGAACAGCAGCGTCGTCAGCACGACGATGACCGTCGGCACCCACCGGACGTTGAAGAACGCCGCCTGCGTGAGCCAGTAGCCGACGCAGATGGCGAACGCCGCCGCGACCACACCAGCCGGCGCGTGCATCAGCTTCTCGTTCAGGCTCAGTATCTGTTGTTCCATATTTTCGCCTTTCGTTTCTTGCTTCTCGCCGCCATTAAAACTGAACTGTGGCGGGAGGTCAAGACTTTTTACCGCACCAAAGCACGGATGCTCTGGACGCCGTCTGCCCCGGCCTGCACCTTGATGACTATGGTTGTATTCCGGCTCCACGCCAATCCAGCCGGGAACACCCGGCTGCCGTCAGCGTTTGTCAGGCTCAACAGTTGGTCGCCAAGGACTCTTGCGTTTGTGCCAGACCAGACGGAGGGTTGGGTCACGACGACCTCGTTCGTGTGTTGGATAAACTGCTGCGCCCCGGCGACGGCAGCGAGTACGGTGCAAGCCAGTATTGCGATGTTTCGTTTCATTGGTTTTTCTTTCTTTTTTGTTTTTATGGTGTTGGTGAGACTACCAGCACGCCAGATACGACATGAAGGTAGGAAGGGCTTCCAGTAACTTCGTCTTTGAGCATAATGGTCGTTCCGCCCTGCCCAAACGAGTCATTAGTAAGGATGATGCCGCCACTATTGAACGAACCGAATCCACCGACCACCCAGTCGCCGCTGCCATCGCTGCGAATCGCTTCGTTATCGAAACTTACGTCGGAGAATTGCGACATCGAGCCTCCGACTCCAATAATGTCTCCAGCACCGTCGCTCGTAATGTACCCGCCGTCGAAATTCATTTCACCGCCAGACGGCAAAAGCGTCTGGAGCCACGCCAGTGTGTCGGTGTTGAACGCGTTACTGTTCACCGTGCTGCTCTGGATGTTCGCTCCGTTGAAGCTCTCGATAAATCCGGCCAGCAGCGTGTTTGTCGACACCACCGAATTGATGCGGTTGGACTGGGTGAATATTCCGCCATTCAGGATCGCCACCTGCGCGGCGAGATTGGTATTGTACCAGTACGGCATCTGTAACAACAGCACGAGCTCGTTTGAGACGTAGGCAAACGACGAGTTCACCTTGCCGAACGCCGCCGACAGTGGGTCGCCGACTACGATACTTACCGGATTGGTCGCCGTGTACGGCGCGTTGGTACAGACGCCGGGGATGGTTATGAACGCCGTGCTAGACGTCTGGTTGGTGGTCAGTGCCGTGAGGTTGACGTACTGTATCTGTGCGGTCGCCACGATGGCAACCGCTGTCAATGCGATAGTTAATATTATTTTATTCATAATTGTTCCTTTTTAAAGTCCACCGCCTCCACCACCTGATCCGCTACCGCCGCCCGCACCCGCGCCACCGCTACCAGCGCCCGGCACAACCGGTGCGGTGCCTTGCGTGCCGTCAACCGCTTGAATAACAAGCCGGCCATTGGAGAGTTTTGTTTCCAGCACCGTCTCATAGTGGGTTGATCCACCGACGCCAGAGATTACTGTGGCCTCCACAACACTCTGCTCCACCGAGTTGTCTGCGATGATTGGAATAATGCCGTAGCCCATGCTTCGGTCGGCTAGAGCCCGAATCAGCGACGAGTACGAATTTGGGTCTGGGTACGAGTAGTTTTGAGGAATAACCGACACCACCTGCTCGCTTACGCCCTCGGCCAGAACCACCACTGCCGTGTACGCTGCCGGGACGTACTGCGGGTTTGCCTGCGGGTTCAGGATGCCGTAGTCCAAGAACACAAACTGCCACGAGGTGGCTGCGCTCCAGTGCCACAGGTTGTCTGTCTCGTCAAAGTAAGTCCCTGAGACTGCCACGTTTGAGGAGATTTCAATCTCCCATGGTTGCAATCCGTCATTGATTGGGCCTGCCGGGACGATTTTATTCAATCCAGATCGCATAGTGCTACCGCTCATTAATGAGAGCCAAGCACCGTTCGGGTTGCCATAGAAAGCCGCAATCGTATTGTATCCGAGAGCACCGGCGGCTGGGTAATTTGGTTGCGGACCATACAGTGCGGTCGGCGTGTACACGGACCCGGTCGGGCCGTCTGTGTTCGACTCCACTTGTGCGATTGATGGAGCACCCACGATACTCGTAAACGACACCGGAGCGAATGTGCCACTCAGGACGAATGGTAAAGACATACTCGCGTACAGCACCCTTGCGTCAGCGATGGTCACCCATCGGTAAGTCGCGGCAGTGACCGCGAAGCTCGGATCGAACCCTTGGGCGTAGGCGTAGTAGCCCGGTGCGGTCCCGCCCGGCCCGGTAGAACTGACGTTGCCAGCGCCATCCTGCACGACCAACGAAGTTAACATGCTGGCACCATACGAATCTGGCAAGCTGGTTTGAACCGTCATTCCCAAGCCGCCAAGATACACAGCGACCGGGTCGGCACCGCCGGGAGTCGCGCCGTTCCACGCGAAGTAAGTTGTCCTCGGCCAGTACGTCCCAGAGATGAGCGACCACGCTTGCCCAATTCTAGTGACGGGATACTGGATCGTGTTCGCCGCCGTCTGCACAGGGACGGGCACGCCGACCGGGTTGAATGTCGGAATAAACGAGAGCGGCGAACCGCCGCTGGAGCTCGTGTCGATGGTCGCGCCGGCCCCAGTGCCAGACACGACCGCGAACGGACGCACAGGAGTAGTGTACGCCGTGTACGGCAGACTGACCACCGACCCATTCTGCACTATGCTCTGGATAGCACCATTCCCGTCCACCGAGCCCACCTTGAGGTTCAGTGTGCCGCTTCCGGGGTTGTCCGGAAAGTCTGGTATGTTGACTGGGTCGTTGACTGAGTAGCCGGCACCCCCGTTGATGAGTATTATCGATCCTGCCGGAAAATTCAAAGTGAAGCTCGCGTTACCGTACTGGCCCGGCTGCCACTTGCGCGGTGGCGACGCGTTAATAAGGCCCGCCACGACATTGATGTGTTCGGCTTGGCACGGCAGGCACGTCTCCCACGTCGTCGTCCATGGCAACGGGACGCTGTTAGCGAACACCGCGCTGACGTTTGTCCAGTAGAAGTCGGCACCGCGCACATGGTTCGCCACGACTGTCTCACCAGCGAACACGCCGCCGCCGCTGAGCCAGACCGCCATAATCGGCCAGATGTCACCAGACCCATTAAACGCGCCGGGCCTTGATATATCGTACTCCAGGAACGCCACCGGAGTGACCACACTGTCCACGCTTATCGGGCTCGTGGCTGAGAATGGTTGGATGTTGGTGAGCTGGAACGCGTACCGCTTATCGACACGCGGATAGTTCCATGGCAGGAACGACGTTGACGGGCTGCGCGGAGGGAACACGCCAGTGACGCCCGCCGCATCTTGCAGGAACGCCGCCCGTGTTACGATGAAGGCCGTCTTTGTCAGGTCGTACACGACAGACGCAATGTACTGGAGAATGTTTATCCCGCTGAAATTTGGTGCGACTGGCCAGACTTCCTGCCAAGTAAGTGCGTGCCCGAACGGCGTGGACAGCACAGCGTAGTTCTGCACACCCACAACACCTCCAAGCACGACACTGTTGATCCATGACTCGACGTCGGATACGGTGTTCGTGACGGTGAAGTACTTGGTCGGCACAGACTGGGTGCTCCCCGCCTGCACCACTGTGACTGTTGAGTTCGTGCCAGCGGCAATATTGTTCCCGTTGCCGTCGACCGTGAAGTTTGCGAACGTGTAGTTCGTGGACACCGGTGCGTTCACCACGCCTACGCACTTGAACGTGAAGTGCGGCAGGACAAGGCTCTTCGGCGAGGACGATTGGCTTGCGCCGATGGTGACGGCTAGTGCCGACGAAGTTAGCCACGCCAGCGCCGTTTGAGTGTCAAGCAGGTCCAACGCGCCCGTCCCACCGAAGTATATCTCGGTATTAAGGATCGTCTGCGAGCCGAACGTCTGCGACATCGTGCGCGTGGCCGCCCCGGACGGAGCCAACACGGAGCCGAGCGAAGCGAACCCCGTGAACTCCGGCGTGTACACGCCGAGCGGTGGCTCTGGCGACTGGAGCGGAGGCCGGTAGCAGAGTAGCAGGTTCCCATGGGGAATCAGTAGGTCGCCGAGCAGTGCCGAGCCGTTCAGCGCCGGGAAGTACCCACCGACCGGGGCCGGATTGTCAAACGACGGCGGGCTGTAACTGCCGGAGTTATAGATCGCGGACATATCCCAGAACGCCGCCACGTTGAAGTACTTGCCGAAGTTGACAGCGCCGACCGTCGCCAGCACGTCGGTTACGACGCCGGGGTGGAAACACGAGGCCGATCCGCCGTTTGTTTCCAGCACTTGCAAGAATCGCGGGTCGCCCGACTCCATCCAGTGAAAGTAGTTCCCGCACACTGTCCACGACCCGGTTGACAGCTTGCGAACACACAGCGACGCACCGGGATGAAGAGTCTGGCTGACGCTGCCAAAATTGACGTTCGTGCTCGTGTTGGCGCAGTTATGGACGCGCACGACGCTGTACTTGTTCCACGCGGACGACCATGTGAACGCCGAGTTAATAAACACGTCCACCGGCTTCCATGGCTGAAGGTGTTCCGCCGTGGTAGAGTCTTGAAAGCTCACGGCGTAGTTGGTGCTGCTGATGGTGATATTCCATGACTGAAGGCTTAAATCCAACCAGTTAATGACCGGCATGTTCGTGTAGGTGATGTTGCCGTCCAGCGTGTACCTGCTCTCTATCCCGGCGCTGTAGTAGTTGCCGCCCGCGCCCGGCACGCCGAGCGGGTACATCGCCGCGAACCACGTCGTCCACACCGCGTAGTTCAAGACCGCCACGCCTGTCGTTGCCGAGTACGCGAACGGTGGGTGGCCAGCCGGGTTCTGTAACCCGGAGAGGATTCCACCGATGGCTGCGTCGCTGTACTGGCGGCAGAACAGAAAATTATTGCTGCCCGGCCCGTACTTGACGCTGTAAGTGAAGAAGTGCGACGCCACCGGGTGCAGGTTCGTCGGAAGTGTGATCGGGTTAAAGAAGAAGAATGAGCGGTCCCACTGCTTGTCGTTCCCGGCGAGCACGGCAGACATGCCTCCGAGCGACGAGGTCATCGCCGCATCCGCCGCCATGAACACAGCGTTCCAACTCGCTGCCGACAGCGACGCGCCGGGCTGAAGGTATGGGATCAGAGCCATACTGCGCCGGATGAGCCACCGCTGATCTGCGCCCAGACGCTACTGCTGTTGCTGCCCGCCGTGGTACACGCCCACATGGCGTTCGCCGCCCCATCTATGTACAGGTCCGGCGGCTGCACCGCGAGGTTCAGCGTCATCCCGCTGCCGCTGCCGGACACGGGCACCGCGATCACTGGATTAGCCGGGTACGCCCCGTAGTTTCCGACCGTCGCGACGTGGCAGTCCGTCACCGCCCCGCCGACCACTGCGTCGACCGTCACGACCGCCGCCGTGCCGTACGTCCCGCCGACCACGCTGTAGGTGTCACCGACGGCGTAGCCGCTGCCGCCCGCCGCCACCGTGGCCGCCACGACGAAGCCGCCGCTGGCCGCGCAGTACTTGCCGTTGCCGGCCTGTAGCGTGGCGGGGCCGGGCGCGCCGCTGCCCGTGAACAACCGGGACGCGAGCAGCGGCTGGCTGCCCATGACGGCCGCGATGTGCGGCGCGTTGTTCACCACGACGTGCGCAGCGTAGAATTTGGCGGTGTTGCTCATGTCAGTTCAGGCCCTCCGCTGCGGTCACATGCGCCGGGTCCGTCGTGGCCGTCGAGTTCACCGTGCCGGGCGTGCTGCCCGAAGGGAGCACCGCGTAGTCGACGCCGGCGACCGCGCCATTGGCCTCCACGCCGCCGAGCGAGTCCGCGTCGCCCGTCGCGTTCGACTGGTCCACCGCCCCGCCGTTCTGGAGCGCCGCGTTCGAGCGCAGCAGCGGGTTGTACCATGGGCGGCGGAACCGCCACATGTTCAGGATGGAACTGAGTTGCCCGGCGTTCAGGTGCTTCGCCACGCCGATCCGCACCGTGGTCTCGTGCTTCGAGTAGTCCTCGTCGACGGCCTGCACTTGCGCGCCCATCGCCAGCCACTCCGGAGCGCCGCCCGACAGGTTCAGCGCGCAGCCGGGGTCGACGTACGTCACCGCCGTGCTGTCCGCGAACGCCGCCGCGACGTGGCAGGCGTCGCCGTCGTACTGGTAGGCCGCAAGGTGCTGGTAGAGGTACTGCGCGATGCCGCCCGCGCCAACGATGTAGGACTCGCCGCCCGTTGCGCTCGCGACGGTCGTGTACGACCCAGTCGTGGCGTTCGTGATCTGGAAGTTCGCGTGCTGGTCCTTCGCGTTCGGCTTCTTCTGCGGCTGGCCCGACGTGTCCGCGTCCGGCACCGGAGCCGTGCTGACCGTGTCGTACGTCACATACTTCATGCTCGCCGTCAGCCGCACCTTGAGCGTCACCACCGGCTGGCCGTCCGGGCGCACCATCCACGCCGTGGTCGCCCCGCTGACCACCTTGTTCACCACGAGGTTGCCGTTCTTGTCGCAGAAGCCGAGCGCAAAGAGCTGCGCGTCCGTGACCGTCCCACCCGCCGGGATACCCAGCGACGGGATCGCCGCCGCCGCCGTGATCGTCGCGTCCGGTATGTACGTCTGGGCGTAAGCGTTCTTACAGTCTTGGAACCTCACACGGGCGTCCAGCAGCTCGCCGATGTGGCCGCCCCGGTTGCTCGCCCACCAGCCCCGCTTGAGCGCCTGCGTCGTGCCGCCCTCCGCCGCCGTGGCCAGCACCGGCTCGGTGTCCACATGCGCCGTGCTCGTCGTCTCAGAGAAGCCCTGTAGGTCGATCAACTCGTTCACGACGCGCAAGCCGGTCACCGGGTCCGCCGTGCCGGCCGCCACCGCCGCGTTCGCCGTGGCCTGCGCCGCCGCCGTGGTGGCCCCGCCCGCGATGGCCGCGTTGTACACCGCGTAGTAGCTGTTGCTGCCGTGCGGCCCCCACTGGTCCTGCACATAGCCGACCACGGGCGAGCCGTTGTAAGTCGAGCTGATGCGGTACAAGATGTTCACCGCCCGGACGAACAGGTCGTCCCGGCGCTGGATGGACAGCCCCTTGTGGCTGGCGAGATCGAACAGCGGCAGCGTGACGCTCCGCTTGTCGGCCGGGACCGTGACATGGAATGTGGGCGGGACCGTCGTGTGGTCGAACCACGCGCAGGCCCGTGGCAGCAGCTCCAGCTCCTTCAAGATCGCCTCCGCGCACATGAGCGGCTTCGTTATGTACGACGGGTAGTACACGCTGAACAGCGCCGCGCTGATGGTCGGGCTCGGGTCCAACCCGTAGTTGTAGACGTAATTCAGCATCGAACTGCCGGTCGTCCAGTGGCCGTCGAGGTCGATGTACGCCTTGCCGCCGCCGGGACTGAGCGGCCCCGCCGCCGTGGCCAGCCGCCGCCCCTTGTACTGGAACGGCAGCGGCAGCCCCTGCTGCGAGTACTGGTCCAGCAACCACTGTAGGACAGCCTGTATCTGGTCGCCCGCCGAGCACTGCAACTGGCCGCTCGTCACCGCCGTGCTCGTGTTCAGCGCCGTCTCCGCGCAGAGCGACGCGTTGCCGCTGTTGCCGACGAACGTCTGCTGGTAGTGCGTGTTGGCCAAGTCGTACCACGGCCCTTGGAACTTGTACGTCGCGCCCTGCCCGCTCGGGCTGGCCTTGAGCGGCTGCCCAACGCGCTTGCCTTGGAACTTCACCGTGCCGCCGCTGAAGCTGCCGGGCGCGCCCGTCGCGCTGGCCCGGTTCGTCCGCACGATTATCTGGCACTCGAACGGGAAGGTCGGCGCAGCGGCCTCCGCCGCGATGAGCACGCTCGGGAGCGTCACCGTGAACTCGTCCGGTGCCTGCTGCTTGCGCGTGCCCTTCACGTCCTGCGCGAAGCCCCAGTCCGTGCCGCCTGTGCCGCTGAACGCCATCTCGGCGGACGCGGCGCTCGGCGGGTACGTTACCTGTAGCGTGTCCCAGTTCATGGAATTAACCAATCCGTTGAGCCGTCAGCCTCAACCTGTCAATCTCCTGCTGGAGAGTGATCTGTCCGGTCTGGAAAAGGTTCATTACATCGATTAGTTGCTGTTGCTGGCTTCCGAAAGTCTGGATGAGCATGTTCATGTTTTTGATCGCCGTCTGGTCGGCGAGCATCCTCTGGTAGCGCTGAATCGCCGCGTTGTCGGCAGCAGTGTTCCCGCCACGCTCATTGTCGATGAGTGCGCCTTGGTACTCGGCCGCTATCCGCTCCGGCGTGTAGCCTTGTTGCCGAAGGTTTTGAAGGTCGTAGCCAGCCGTCGCTCCGGCACTGATCGCGCCGCCAACTCCACCAGCACTAGATGCAATCGCCGCTGCCTGCTCTACCGCCGCTGTCGCCGCTTCGGTGGCCGCGTTCTCAATAATGGACGTCTTTTTCACTCCGCCGATGTCCGTCTTGCTCTTCAGGTCGGCGGTAACGTCGGCGAGTTGGGTCTTAAACTCTTCAATGCTCTTCTTTAGGTCCTCGTACGTCTTCTGCTCTTGCTTGAGTTTGGCAAGCTTGTCCTCCTGCTGTTGCAAATAGTGTTGTGCTTTTTCCATTTTTGCATCTTCGGCGGCGATGCTATCTTTGAGTATTTTTTCGGCAGCTTTTTCATGTTCTAACTCGTAGATGTCCGCCTCTCTATTAGACGTTTCGCGCTCTGTTTCTAAGGCCTCTTTGTCAAATGCTTGGATACTGAGATTTGTATCCAGTGCTGCTTGTAGTTCAGCCTTTTTCTCATCCACTTCTTCGGCCAGCCCGCCTTTTTCATGGACATTTGTCTCTGCATTTATTCCGATCCGTTTTTTTAAATTCGCAATTGTTTGGCTGGTGTCCGTTGTCTGTGCGTTAATTTCAGATATTGGCCGCACCTTTGCCGCGTCGGCTTGCGCCTTGGTGAGCTCGCCTTGTATGCGAGCGACTTCCTTCTGCGCCGTCAGCGCCGGAAGGTCTGCCTCCTCCTGCTTGATCACCATCTCCTTCTGCGCGTACTTGGCTTTAATGGCCGCCTCTTCTTCGGCGGCTGCCGCCTTGCTGATGTTTCCGCTGTCGACTTTAACCTTCAGGCTGGCTAGTTCCAGTGCTTCCGCCGCCTTGTTTGCCGACTCTTCAGCCGTGAGCTTGGCTTCCAATAATTTCATCGCGTCCTCTATCGCCGTCTTCGCGGCCGCCGCGCCCTCTTTTATGTGGGTAAAGTACTCGTCGATCTTTTCAGTGCTGAACCGCTCGTTGCGTATGGCGTCCACAAGGTTGGTCTTGTAGCCCGCGAACGCTTCCGCCGCGCTCGCACCCATCTTGTCCAGTTCCTCATTCGTCTTCTTGATGTGCTCCTTGAGCATCATGAACGCACTCGCCGCCGCGAGCGCGATCCCTATCGGTCCCATGAGCGCCGCCGCCATGGCCCGTCCCATGCCCGGTGCAATGCTGTTGCCGATCTCGTGCATGACCATGTGGAGCGCCCGGTGGTTGTGGTGCAGCAGCTCCGTCAGCTTCGACGCCTCCTCCTCCGTCCGCCCCAGCCGCTTCGTCTCCTCCCCAAGGTCGCCCGCCGCCGCCCGCGTCTGCCGCAGCGACTCCAGCGCCTCGTCGCCGCCCTTCCGGTCGGACAACAACCGCACCAACACGTCTAAACTCAGGTCAGGCACGGCGCACGCTCCTGCCGCCAGCGGCAGCTACCGCAGCCGTCTCCGGCGCGGTGGCATCAATTTGGTCGCTGTGTCGTTTGATGGTCATGGTTAATGAAGAACCTGCCAGTTTAATATAATTACAGGCTCGCTACCTAAAATATATTTGTTGTCGCTCATTTGATCAAAGCGTCGTGCCGGTTGGTTTGCGCATCAAAGGTGGATTTCCATTCGGCGGCGGCGGTGGCTTGGTCCGCCAGCCGGGTCTGTTCCGCCTTCAATTGGGCCTGGCGCGCTTTAGCGTCCGCGATGTCTTTGTTTGCTTTGTCGAGCGCACTTTGTGCGTTCGCCAAAATCTCCTGTCGGCCAGTGGCATAAACCCCACCCATCCCAGTGCCCCTGAATTCTGGCATCGCCTGCGCGGCCTCGACGGCCGCTTGCGCGGCATCCTGCTCGGCTTTCAGTTTCTTAATCGCCGCCGGATCGCGCAACTTTTCGAGTTCCGACTCGTTGTCTTTCTGTGCGGCGGCGGCGGCGGCGGCGGCTTCCCCGGCTTGCCTGGCCTTGAAATCCAGCACTGGCTGGGCCATGGGCGCGTTCCGAGGCAGATATTCCCGTTCGAGTTCACGCTGGTCATACGCGGTTTTTTCAGTGTTTAAACCTTCCAGAGCCGCCTTGTATCGGGGATCGCCGGTTGCTTTATATTCCGCCTCGAAGATTTTTTTCAGGCCCTCGATGCGGGCATCGTTCAGTTCTTTTTCCTTTTTGACCTGCTCGTCAATGGCGTCTTTGGGCGCGGGATCGTGGACGGCGGCCAGGTATTCGCCGAATTTTTTCCGGGCATCATCCCAGGCGGTTTGGAGGTTTTTAACGGCTTCCAAGGGCGATTGCGCGGCGTCGGCACCCTGTTCATCCAGGGCTTTGTTATAGGCGTCCAGCGCGGTCTTGGCCTCATACAGCAAGCCCACCAAGATACCCACAGCACCGAGGGCGCTTGGGTGAAAGGCTTCACGGAAAAGGTTGCCCGTGCCCGGCAAGATGCGGTTGATTTCACCAATGATCCGGTGGGCCTCGCGCCCTTCACCAGCGAACATCTTGGTTGCTTCGGCTGATCCCTTGACCTTGTCCGGCAATGGGTCCAGCAAGCCCAATTGGCGCTTGGTGGTGTCGTTCAAGTCATCCGTTTCAACGCGCAGATGCTTGATGGCGCCCTCCGCCTGGGCGGCGGCCTGCACTCCTCCGCTGGCATCGCCGGTGATGACAATTTTTACGTTGGCGTCGTCGCCCATAAATTACCTTGGACGGTCAATCCGGTTGCTGCTGGCATTAAAGCGCGACACCCATTCGGTGCAATTGTCATCGTTCGAGAACCAGCAGATCGGCACGTTGCTTTGCTGGCAGTCCAACCATTGAGGGCCGTTGGTGAGCACTTGGTAGCCGAGCATGTTAACCGATGACATCCTTGGCATGTGGATCAGCACTTCATTGGTGATGGCACGTCCGGCCGCGTTGGTGCTGATCTGACACTGAAACCATTGGTTGGTGCGAAAATACCGCTCGCCGTTCGTGTGGGCTGGCGGCGTCAACGCGGCTTTTGGCCAGCGTTTCGGCTGGGCTTTTTGCAAGAGAAACGCGCTGTAGCAAAGCACCCCAAGGACGATGATGGCCTGCCAGGGTACGCGCTTGAATAATGACCGCCATCCGCCGTTTTTGCGGATGCCCTGAATAGTGTAGGCGAGACTGCCAAGCATCATCAGGACGCCGCCGCCCAGCAGTGTGGTGGGTTCGCTGGCCAAAAAGATTGGAATGTGCATAATTTTAGCGAAGGAAATAAGCCGCGCCAGTATTGGTCCATGTCATAGTGCCGACGAAAAAGTTTGAAGACTGGCCGAAATGGATCATGTCAAAGCTCCAGGCGTTAGCATTTGTAGTGATGTAATTGTAAGGAAAAGGCCCCCCAGGTGACATGTTTGTCGAGGTGCAAATTCCCTCAGCGACATTCGTGGGGTAATCGCGCCGGTAGCCCCCCACGGAGTTCTCGTAAAAATCAATATTAAACGTGTAGCCTGACGGGCAATTCGTGATCAATAACCAGGCTTTATTGGTCAGTATGAGCAGAAAGCTAACTTTGCCAGCATTGGTCAGGCTGGAGCAATCCACAAATACATTGGTCCCCGGTGCCCCACTGATGGCGGTGTACGACAACGGAATCTCAAATGCGTTCGTCAGACCGCTGCTTGCTGTGATTGCCGGAAAAATCTGCGCCGGATTGACGCTGGTAATATTGTTGCTGGTGGCACTGCTCAGGCTGGCCAGCGTACCAACCGTGGTGAACGCCCCGGTTGACAGGTGGTTCGTGGCTTGCAAGGCCGCGCCGCTGGCGTCAAAGGCCGACGTTGCCGAATACGCCGCGCTGCCAAGGCCATTGGTGGCCATGCTGACCACCGCATTGCTGGAAAGCGTCGCCACCGTGCCGAACGGCACCCCAAACTGGTTGTTCGTCGCCCCCGCCGCCGTGCCCGTCGTGTTGTTCGCCAAGGTGCCCGCGATGTTTGCAGCGGATAAGTTAGTGAGACCGGAAGCATTGCCAGCATAGCTGCTCGCCGTAATCGCCACACCTGAAAGATTCGTCCCGGTGCTGTCCAGAATCGGAACATGAGCGGTGCCAAATGTGGTCCCCAAGGTTCCATCCCAGCCAAAATTCAGATAGCCACTGCCCCGGCCTTGTGGGTTGATAACGAGACTGTACGAGCCGTTCCCATAAATTGAAGTAGGCGAACCAGCATTGAAGTGAATCCCCGCGCCATTGTACATATACACATCCGCACTCACAGGGAATGCCACTCCATTTCCACCGATACCGCCGCCGTTGTAATTCCAGTTCAAGTCCCCAAAGCTGTTCGTCCTTGCCACCGCGTTTGCTTCCCATGTCGGAACAAACGTACCATAAACCAGGTTGGCCCCGGAGTTGTCCGCAATGGCCATGTAACGCCCATTGTCGCCCCGGAACACGCTTAACCGACGGACAGGGTTGCCCCAAGCCGTGCTCGTAAAGACGTTCGTGCTGCCGTCATACCAATTAGTCAAATCCATAGACCACGCCCAGCCTTCACCGGACCAGCCACCGTAATTCATAATCAAAGCAGAGTAGAACATGACGTAACCGGGTTGACCGTTGATCGGAACAGGCAGGATGCACGGGTCGCCAACACCGCCGGACCTCCACGAGGTGTTCGTGTTGTTTGGTCCATAAACATAATTCGGCAGTTGCGTGAACGGTCCATAAGGAGTCGGTGCCGTGTACTCCACCATCCGCTCAAGCTGCACGGAGTTGGAGCGACTGCCGTTTAGGAACAAGTGAAACAGCCCCGCGTTATCTTGCACACAGTACGGTCTGAACAAATAGTTGGTTGTCAGTCCAGTGTCTTGAGTGATTATCGGATTGTTAGCATACTGCGTGTAACTGCTCCCGTCCATAGTAAATGCAAGACCAACCGCCATCGGGGTTGATTCACTAGCCTGATTAGTGCCACCGAAGTAGTACACATAGTTAGTGGGATTACCGCGGATTTGTAAAACATTCGGACCACTAACCCAGCCTTGACACCAAGTGTTCGTGGCATTCGTAAGAACGATGGAGCTTTTCCCGAGTTGCGTAATATCCGGACCACTGGCAGCTTGTAACACTGTAAGAGCGGAGGCATAAGCAGCGGTGTAGAGCACAACCACTTGATTACTGACAGTGAACACACAAGGGGAGAAACTAGTCAATTGCCCCGGAAGTGCATTATACGGAATCACCGGTGTCGCGCACCAGTTGATATTATTGAAGTCTTGGATGCTCCATGGCAGTGTCGCTTGCGCTGATGCATTCGCAATGTTCGTCACCGTGCCCGCCGCCGTGGCGTCCAGTGTGTGCGCCGGAACGTTGGTTAATCCGTAGCCGTTGCCCGCAAAGCCGCCCGTGAAAGTCGCCGCCCCGGTCGCCGGGAGCGTTAGCGTATTTGTTCCAAGCCCCGGTGCCGCATTGGAAACCGTAACCGTGCCGCTGTCGGGCGCAAACGTAACCGTGCTGTTGGTCAACAGGTTCGTTGAATTGAAGCTGATTGTCGTCGTGTTCAACACCAGCGAATTGCCGGTGCCGAGGTTCGTCTTCACGTCGGAATTGCCCAACATCGTCAGGACGGTTCCTGCCGTGTTGTATATGTTTAGATTCGTGACATTGGCCCCGGAGACAAGGTTGGTAGCCACCGCCGCCTGCACCCCGGTCAGGCCGTAGCCGTTGCCGCTGTCGAACGTCTGGCCGACAATGTGGCCGTTGCCGTTGATGGTGGCGTTGTTTGTGATGTTCCCAGCGAACGCGCTATTGGACAAGGAAGTGCTGTAAATCATCGGTGCCGTGAACGCGCCAGACGCTGCGACAGTGGTTAAGCCATTAGCAAAAGAAGCCGAGCCGTCCGCGCCAAGTTGCGAATTGCCGTAGAAGGGTGAACCCGGTTGAGTTGTTGGCATGAACGTGATGCCGCGTGTGGAAAGAAAATACGCACCAGAGCCGTTGATCTGCGAAGCTGTGCCGCCGATGCTTACGTCCAAGTACGAGAAGAAATTTCCGCCAAATCCAGACACAACACCGGAGCCGCCCGCGTTGAATCCGCCAAAATTAGTCAGCGTCACGCTGGACCCGTTCGTAGCCGCGTACAGCGGCAGCACCGGGTAAGGGATCGTGCCGAAACCAAGGTTTGCGGCGTTGAGGTCGTACAAGTACTGACCGTTCATGCCAGTGTAATTGACACCAAGACCGGTCCACGTCCCTGCTCCGATGTTGGTATTGCCGTCGTCCAGCACCCATCCTGCCGGGTCAACGATAATGCCAACCGCCGGACTGATTTCCTGTCCGTTGATCCAATAAAGGTTGCCGAAGGCGTCTATAACCGTGCGTGAGACGCTATTTCCGTCCTTGTACTGAGCGGTGTAAAGGCCATTGTTGGTGATCCCTTGGTATTGCGACTGGAAGAGCGTGGTGGGCGTTCCAATGGTCAGCGTCCCGTTTGTTGCAATATAGACCGAGCCTGACTGGTGGTTCGTAATGCCTGCACCAATCGGCGTGAAGCTGTTGGTGGCGGTAATTAATGCCGCAACCGTCAGATTACTGGCCGTCGCCAGAGCCGGAGCCGCCGACAGGTTCGTGAAGCCGTTGCCCTGCGGCGTGATGGCAATCGTGCCGTCCGTATTCGTAAGCGGGTAGCCGCCCCCGCCGCCGGAGGCCGCCACGCTGATCGTCACGACGTTGTTGGTGGTCGCGAGCGTCACGTTCGTGGTGCCCGCCGCGATTCCCTGCACGGCGTTGGTCAGCAGGAACGTCTGGTACGGCGACAGCGCGTTCGTGTTGCCGAGCCCGGCGACCAGCCATGACCCGTTCCCGTAGTTAGTCACGAAGATGTTCTGTCCGGCTAAGATGCTTTGGATGAACAGCGCCTGCGACTGGGCCTGCGTCAGGTAGTTCGACAGCGAGCTCATGGGCGGCCCGGCCGCCGTGTTCGTCCAGAGCGCCGCCAGCGGCACCGCGCCGAGCGTGTTGGTGTAGACGTAGATGGTCGGGAACTCCGTGCCGGCCACGACCAGCGAGTACACCGCCGACTGGATGTTTGTGAACGCGAAGTACCCGAAGTTCGTGTCCGTCGTCGTGGCCAGCGTGTTCTGCCGGATGAACGTCTGGCCGACCGTGTACGGGTTCGGCGACACCAGCGACAGCGTCACGCTCGCCTTCTTGACCGGGTTCAGCCCGTAGTCGGCGGCGTAGCCGAATAGCACGTTGGTCTGCGCGCCCGCCACAGCGGCAGACGCGAGCAGCAGGATCAGGCCGAGCAGTTTCTTGATACTCCCACCGTAAACGGAGGGATTCTGTTTGGTTAGTTGCATTGTATTTTGGTGGCAACCAATGTCCCAGAAGCGGCGCTATCAATTAGAGCCGAACGACTCCGCACTGTGTGAGTCGCTAATCCACCAATGCAATCGAGCCCGCGTTTGCCAATGACAAACGCAGCATTTGAATCTCGGTGGTCTTCGTGTCCGCAAGCAGGGCAACTGAACAGCTTTCCATTCGGTTTGTGGATATGTCCGCAGCGGGAGCAGGTCTGGCTTGTATAAGCAGGATCGACTTCCACCACAGTTACACCAGCAAGCCGCGCCTTGTATTGGATGAAGCCGGCGAGTTGTGCGAACGCCCATTGATTGCGTTCCGAATAAGAACGAATCTTTGAACCTTTCGCAGTTACCCTAGACAGCTTTTCCAACGCAATGGCGCGAGAATGTTTTTTGGCGTATTCCACGATTGTCTTGCTGACAACGTGACTTTGGTATTTTGAACGTCGCGCATGATTTTTATGCAGCTTCGACAGGAGGCGACGCTTGCCCTGCCGTTGCAAATTCTTTTTGCGACCGCGCCAGCACGACTTCGTGCGAGCCGGATTAAAACCCATGTGCCGGACGTGTCCGGTTTGCGGGTCAGCCATGACGGCGATGTTGCCAACACTGTTGCGGTCAACTCCAATCACACCAGAAACTTTTACCGGCAAATCCACGGCGACATTGACACAGAAATTGGCGAACCACCTGCCGCCGCGCTGATAAATTTCCACGCAACGGACATAACCGGCAATTGGACGCGGCCAATAAACCGGCAAAACTTTCTTTTTGAACAGCGATGGAATCCTAACACCACCAGCAATAATCTTGATCTGCCTGCCCTTGTCTCCACAAATCGGAATCACAATCCGCTTCACGGATTTGCACTTCGGGTTGCGCTGGTATTTTGCGGAAAGACTTTTAGCAACAACACACGGCACTTCCTTGTAGAAGTTGGAGGACGTTTCTGAACGGTTTGCAAGCATCCGTTTGACAACGGCTCGGCATTGTGTTTCCATCTCTGAAAGACCATGAGCAAGATCATCGGAAATCAAAGTTTTGAAACAGCAAGCCATAGTTGCTACCGGCTTACTTATCACGTCATCTGGTGTATTAAGTTCCGTCGTCATATACTCAATGCTTTGCAAAGAGACTTTATAATTGAAACTTTGCACCAATCGGCGACGGAAATCAAGTGCAAAATCATCGAGGCCAATGGCGAGGCCGACCATCTGCATTTTATCCTCGACACTCCACCGACCATCTGCCTTTCTGATGCCATCGGGAAATTGAAAAGCAAGACCGCCTCCGCTTTTATTAACCGTTTTGGAAGCGTCTTTTACGGCAAGCACGAGCGCACACTTTGGAGCAGCGGATTTTTTATCGCTTCCACCGGCGGCGTTACTTTGGACGTACTTAAACATTATGTGCAAAATCAAGGTTTGGCCGCTCCTAACCCACCGTCAACGTGAGGGATTGCGGCGCGGGAATTGTTCATGGTGTATTTGTGGAGATAGTTATGCCGTTGGTGATGTTCACGCGGTAGGCGATGCCGCTGGCGCTGTTGCTGAGCGTCCCGGTGAACAGCGGGTACACCGGGTTGGTCCAGCCGAGCGTGGCGACCACCATCTGCGAGGAGTTGGTCGTCATGCTGTTCGTGATTCCG
>Ga0316217_10002487_pt1 | contig 22098 bp, 16 predicted proteins | sample 1anoAmetaG_FD_203633 | JGI IMG/M metagenome (GOLD analysis project Ga0316217, IMG submission 203633) | Freshwater microbial communities from Trout Bog Lake, Wisconsin, USA - 1anoA | ecosystem: Environmental > Aquatic > Freshwater > Lake > Hypolimnion/Profundal zone | place: USA: Wisconsin...
TAGTTGCTTTCTTTCAGCAAAAAGTGTGTCGACAAGCGGTGTTACGGTTTGCTGTATAACATCATGAAATTTAAGGCAATCTTCTGGGGTGTAATCAAACCGGCCTAGTTCGGCGAAACGATATTCAAGGTAATTTTTGTAGCCGGCGTTAATTGCTATTTGGTTTCTTAACCTGATTAATTCAGACAAAAGGTCATCCAGTTTTTCGCGATCTTCTAAACGCCTGTTGCCTACTTTATGGTAAACTTCGTCGCGTACCGTCCGGTCGGTATTAGCCAGATAAACTGCGGCCTGCTCAATGGTAATCTCAGAACCGTTATATTGAATGCTTTGAGCCCCGGCAATTTCATTGAATTTACTTTGCTTTAAACTCAGCTCGCTTTGCAGCGGGATGTTTATCTCGCGGAAAAGCTCAATCTCTTTTTTCATCCTGCGGATGGTAGTAGAGAAGATCTGAGGGTCTAGCTGGTCGGTGAACTGACACTCAACAAACTTCTTTTTTAGAAGATTATCGTGTGCTGAAAGCTGCGGGATAATATTGGTGAACAGATCCGTAAGGTCGGCTTTGGCCTTGTCATCGCCGGTATCAATGGTGGTGCGTACATAAATCCAGCGCGAGTATTCGCCCGATACTGCATCCAGTTCGCTCCAATCGGTAAGCCATGTTTTTAATGCAGCTACTGAGGTAATCTCTCGGCCAAGTAGTTCAATATAGTAGGGCTGTATTGCTGCCCAACTAGACGGAACAAACTCTTCCGACAAATATTTTCTCTTCTTCCGTTGTGGAATTGAAACCGCATCATTCATGGCACCCGACATTTACTTATGATGCTTTACGCGGAGTAGTTATTTTTTTAACAGGTGCCGGTTTACTGCTGCCCTTGCTCGACTTATCGCTTTTTACCGCTTTAGCCTTTGGTTCTTTTTTAGCTGAAGACTCTTTCTTCACCTCTTTCTTTTCTTTCTCGCCCGACTCCTCCGTACCTACTGTTTCTTCAGCTTTCTTCTCAGCGGTTAATTCTTCAATCAGGTTTTTGGCATTCAGGATGTTATACCATTTCGCCAGTTTCTTCATATCGCTGACATGCACTTTTTCCTTATCGTAATTAGGGAGTGCTGCTTCTAACCATGCTTTTAATTTGGCATCATCTTTTACATCAGGCACAGGATGTTTACCTTCTATTTTTTTGATAGAAGCCAATACCTCTTTCAAAATAACCGGTTCATCGGTTGTAAAAATGGTGATGTTATCTAAAGTTGAAAAAAGGTGGGTTCTTCCTGAAAGGAACTGTGTTTTATCATCCACTAATGAGGTAACGATCAAGCCGTCATTTCTGCGCGCTGCTACCTTAAATAATCCCGGAACACCTGTAACTGCTACAATTTCTGCTATATCCATATGGTTTTTAAAATTTTAATAGGGGGTAAAGATAAAAATAAGCGGGAAGTTTTAGGGGTTTGAAGTGTTTTTGCATATGGCAGCTCAAAATAGATTTTAGTCCCATGATATTCCCGCAAGTGACTCATTTTCAACTATTATTTTACTCCCTTTGTTGCTACCTGCTCGGCAGTAAGCCCATATAAGGCCGTAACTTCAACCGCCAGCAAATTGAGATATAAATAAATCTGGCCCCTATGGTGTATTTCATGTTCGGTCATCAGGCGTAGCCATTTCCACACAGTAATAGGAGTATTATCGGGTGTTAGGCACTTTTTATTAATGTCCTCTTCAGTAAGGGAATAAAATATTTTGATGCTTTCGGCATGGGTGTCGTCTAAGAATTTCAAAACAGCGTATTGGCCGTCTGCCAGTTCCTTGCTGCACCCCGTGTAACGCGAGGGTTTTAACTGCACATTTTCGGCATACATTAGTCTTTCAATGGCCCCTAAATGCCGAATCAGATCTGCAAAAGTGAATTTACCCTCCCGGTAAGTACAGTTAATTTTATCAACAGGAATTTTTGTGATGATGGCTTTTGTTCGGTTGCGTACCTTATCATGGTATTCAAGAAATTCGTGAAAAGATTTTAAATCCATAGCATTGTTTTTTCGAAGATAAACCAAGATTCAAGCTATTGTGTTATCCAACATTGTGCCATTGTCTTGAATCTTACTGCCTTATTCTTGTTTCTAATAATTAACTTCGCGTTTCTACAAAAATGGAATTTAAGCTAACAACCAAATACCAGCCCGCGGGCGACCAGCCTACTGCTATAGCACAGCTTACAGATGGCATTATAAAAGGCGAGCGCGACCAGGTGCTGCTGGGCGTTACCGGCTCAGGTAAAACTTTTACCGTTGCCAACCTCATTCAGAATGTTGGCAAGCCCACACTTATACTTACGCACAACAAAACACTGGTTTCGCAATTGTACGGTGAGTTTAAGCAGTTTTTTCCTGATAATTCGGTGGAGTATTTTGTCTCCTACTACGATTATTATCAGCCGGAGGCTTATATTGTTTCTTCAGGCACCTATATTGAAAAGGACCTTTCCATTAACCAGGAAATTGAAAAGCTGCGACTAGCCACTACTGCGGCCTTACTATCGGGCAGGCGCGATATTATCGTAGTGGCGTCAGTTTCGTGTATTTATGGTTTGGGTAACCCTGTCGAGTACGAGAACGGTATTATCAGAATTACTGTTGGCCAGAAGATCACCAGAAATGGATTTTTGCATGCGCTGGTACAGAGTTTATACTCACGCGGAGAGGACCTGAGCCGGGGAACATTCCGGGTGAAGGGTGATGTGGTAGAAATAGCCTTGCCTTATGTTGACTATGCTTTTCGCATTACTTTTTTCGGCGATGAAATTGAGGAGATGGAGAGTTTTGAACCATCGAACGGAAGAACACTGGGCAAGATGACCGCAGTAGGTATTTTTCCGGCCAATTTGTATGTTACCGCCAAGGATAAGCTGTTGCAGATACTCGATGAGATACAACTGGAACTGAACACACAGGTTGAGTATTTTAAAGAAGTTGGTAAACATATTGAAGCGGCCCGTATAAAAGAGCGTGTTGATTTTGACATGGAAATGATGCGCGAACTTGGTTATTGCTCAGGTATTGAAAATTACTCACGCTTTCTCGACAGAAGAAGAAAAGGTAGCCGCCCCTATTGCCTGCTGGATTACTTTCCGGATGATTTTTTATTAGTGGTTGATGAGAGCCACGTTACCATACCTCAGATAGGTGGAATGTACGGTGGCGACCGTTCGCGCAAAATGAATTTGGTGGAATATGGTTTCAGGTTGCCTTCGGCGCTTGATAACAGACCGTTGAATTTTCATGAATTTGAAACACTGGTTAACCAGGCAGTTTATGTAAGCGCAACACCGGGGGATTATGAACTGGAGAAATCAGGCGGTGTGATTGTTGAACAGGTGGTACGTCCTACCGGCTTGCTTGACCCGCCAATAGAGGTGCGGCCAAGTATTAACCAGATAGATGATATTATGGAAGAAATTGATGAGCGGGTGAAGAAGAATGAACGCATATTGATTACCACACTTACCAAACGTATGGCCGAGGAGTTGAATAAATATCTGAGCCGCGTAAACATAAAATGTAAATATATACACAGCGAGGTTCATACCCTGGACCGGATAGAAATTATCCGAGATCTGCGCCTTGGTAAATTTGACGTGCTGATTGGCGTTAACCTTCTGCGCGAAGGTCTTGATCTGCCTGAAGTATCTTTGGTATGTATACTGGATGCTGATAAAGAAGGCTTTTTGCGTAACCGCCGAAGCTTGATACAGGTAGCGGGCCGTGCCGCGCGTAACGTGAACGGCAAGGTTATCATGTATGCTGATAAGATCACTGACAGCATGCAGTTAACGATTGACGAAACTACCCGTCGCCGCGAAAAACAGATAGCTTATAACACCGAACATAACCTGACTCCTCAGACAATTTTAAAATCGAAGGCGGAAATTATGCAGCAAACCTCGGTGTTGGATATACGCCGCTTATCGCCGGATGTTTATATTGAACAGGAAGAACAGTTGTCGTTGGTAGCTGAACCGGTGGTGCAGTATATGACAGCCGAACAGTTGGTGCGTTCTATTGAAGATACCCGCAAAAAAATGCTGGAGGCATCTAAGGATACAGATTTCTTAACAGCGGCCAAACTGCGCGATGAAATGCTGGCTATGCAAAGATTGTTGAAGGAGAAGTTTGGAGGGGATGGTATGTAAATGGCATCAATGCATTACTCTTATGTTAATTTAGTTCCGGTTCGCGTAATACTTCTTTTGCTCTTCTCTCCGGAAAAAAGAAATGCGCAGGATGCCGTTTGAAGTAAATTCCAATGGCAGCGGCCACCTTAGGATAATCGCTTAGCCTTAAACCACGGGAACGGGCGGCAACCTGCAGAGCCAGAAAAAAGCTTACTGCAAAGTTGAACACTCCGATAATAAAAATGCCGGTTAGCGTAGCCATTACAAGGCTTGCAGTAACATGAAAATTAAAGCCATAAAATCCTAAAGCAATGTTACCTGCTGAAAAGGTGATGTGACGGATATCGAAAGGAAGGCCGGTTATTTTACCGAAAAAGCCAGTCATGCCCAACATAAAACCTACGGCTATATTACCCAGCAAAGGCCCGAGGTTTTTTTCGATGTAGGATGCCAACTTGCGCCTTCTTTCGGCCGATAATCTTTTCTTTAAAAAGGGGTGCGCCTCTAGTCTTGACCCTATTTTGCTTACTACCACCTTATTATCGCCAAACCCTGAAATAATCCCCGCCAGGAATAGAAATGCACCAGCAATGGAAGCATACCAGAGCACCGGACAGCTAAGCGGGCGAACGCTCATTAATAATTCGTTGGCCATAGCGGTGTCGATAACAGGTTTGTTGCTGAGATGTGTAAGCGCTATTATCCAAAGCAGCGAACAGGGAAATACAACCATAAGATTGCCGGCAAAAGAAACCAACTGACTACGCGAAACTTTAGCCACAGTGGCAGCAAGGTGATGGTAACGCGAAGCATCATCTTTAATATCATCAAGCGAGGCGGCCAGGAAGGCCGCAGTCATGGCAGGCTGCTTGGTAGCAATTGAAAAGTTAAGTATTTGCACCACTACAAAACCTGCAGCGTAGTTGGTAGAATATAGCAAGCCCTCCCATAATATGGGTAGATGCATTTCGTGCACGTATAATTTAATAATCACCATAAAAGAAACAATAAATCCCCCACCACAAGCAGCTATGAAAAGATCCCGGTATTCTGAGTTGTTGGAGGCTATATAATGCTCGCCGGTCTTCCTTTTGTTTTCCGTGATCCGGAACGCAATTATGTTGAGGTTGCGCGAAATAAAGTCGCGTAGTTTTTGAGGTTTTGTTTCGGCCGTAATAATGTGGCGCAGCAAGCCGAAAAGCTCCTCGAAAGCCTTATTTGAATCGTTATAAGAAATTATGGGCAGCAGGCTGGTAAGTCGGTCAATCAATAGCTCCAGCTTGCGGAGCAAGTAAGTTTGGCGAAGAGAGGTGCCGTTCACCTCTGCCCCTTTATCAATTAAGGCAATGTTTTGCAGGCAGTGGGTCAGCATTATCCGGGTCTGCGCAAGGTCTTCAACCGTTTTTTCGGTATTCCCTTTTTCAATATTGTTAAGCAGTTCTGTAACCTCATGGTTCTGCTCCATAAATGGGGTTATCAATGTATCGTCTTTTCCGGCCCGGGTATATACATCTTCATCAACCCCCAGCGCTGCAATACGGAACGAAATGATGTGTATGGCATTGGTTATCTGCGTTAAAAATGCGGCAAGAATTTCTTTTTTTTCTTCGTTGGTGAAGAGTGTGGCAAGGTTGTTATACCGCTGCAGTAACAGCAATATTTTATCGTGGTCGTTTGCCACATTAAAGATCTCATGAATGATGGTGCGCGCATCTTTAGGGTTATACAGGTAGGGTAAAATTTTCCCCTTCATTATCCTGATGGCCTCATCTGCAAACGATGAGCCCATAGGTATACCAGTAACACTTATTGCTTGCGAAAAATCGGCTTCTTTAAATATGGTCAGCAGGGCTTTTTTGAGTTCTTCCACGTCAGCAGCACCTGTAATGGCAGAAAGCGCGACAGCCTCATTTTCATCTTTTAGCCCCGAGATCAATGCAAAGCGTAGTTTCTTAAAAAAACCGCTGAGCCTGATAATGCTAATGGCGGTCTCTTCTGACAACTCCGTTGGAGGGATAACTTTGATATCAGTCGGCATACTTAAATTTTAACGCGGTTGTTTACATAAAATTATGGTATGCTACCTGTATGGTTAACGGTTAACAGATTAAATGGTTAAAGGTTGCAGATATAATGCGGAAATAAGCAAGTCTATTAAACTATCTTATTAAAATAACATAACCCTTTTTAAAGTAGTCTTTGCCATCGTATCCTTTGGCAGTAATGAGGTAAGCAAAAGCTGCGGGGTCCTGTAGCTTGCCCTTATAAGTACCATCCCATCCACGGCTAAGGCTGTTTAGCTCGGTTACATCGCGCGAATCATAAACTTTTTCTCCCCAGCGGTCGAAGATCTTTATTTCATAGTCTTCAATGCTTTCGCCATAAACGGTAAAGAAATCATTAACCCCATCGCCGTTTGGTGTAAAAGCATCGGGTACGTGCAGGTTACTAGGGCAAACATCAACACCTACGTTTATTGAATCGCTGTAATCGCCGCAAACTGTGTTTACTGATACTGTGTAAAGTCCGCCCTCAGATACCGTAAAAGTGGAGCTATGCGAGCCATCCTGCCAAACGGGATTAGTGCCTGCTTTTGGTGTGAGAATAAGTGTGGTTCCTTCGCAGATAGTAGTATCGGCGGGTAATAACTGATGACTCACCGTGGCGGTTTCAAAGTGTATGCTATCTACTGCGATACAACCAAAAGAATTTATGGTAACGATAAAGGTGCCTTGTGTGCTGACATTAATGCTATCTGCAGTTGAGCCTGTGCTCCAGCTATAGGTCGAGTTAGGGAAGTAGGCATGCAGTTCAATACCATCTCCGTTGCACAGCAATGAATCGTGGCCCAGGTTTACTACCGGTGTAGCATGCTCAACCACAATGGTTGAGTCAGTTAAGGTTCCGCAAACGGTAAGTAATGTTACGGTGTATGTACCTGATTGAGTTACGTTGTAAATAGAATCATGTGTGCCATCCTGCCAAACGGCATTGGTTCCAACGTTAGGTTTAAGAATAAGCGGTGTGCCACTACATAAAACTGTATCGGCCGGTAGCAGCTGACTGGCGACAATCGTTATCGAATTGAAATGAGTGCTGTCCACAACTATACAGGTATGCAATGAGACTGTAACTACATACAAGCCGGTTTGTGAAACCGTAATAGAACTTGCAGTGGAGGCATTGCTCCATTGATAAACTGCAGCCGGAAAAAAGGCGTTAAGTATGGCGCTATCGCCGGTACAAACTGTTGTATCGGCTACCAGTTGCACCACAGGAACAGGGTTCGCCGTGATAGTAACTGAATCGGCAAAATTACCACAACCGTTGCTGAGGTTGGCCTTATATGTGCCGGGTGCTGAAATTGTAATCACTGAATCAGTTACACCAGTTGACCAGCGCGTATTATAAACCCCGGATGAAAGCACCCGCGTAAAGTTGCCGCAGTAGGCAGTATCACTACCCAGGTTAAATACAGGGGATTTATCTACTGTAATAGGAATACTTGATGAATCGGTGCAATGGGTACCGAATACAACAACACATTTTACAATAACAGTGCCGGTAACGCTTGGCGTATATGTGGGGTTAGATGCGGTGCTGAAAACAGTGCCGTTAGCTGTCCAGCTATAGCTGGTTCCAGCTGTAAAATCATTCTGAAAGCTGATGGTTTGACCTAAACAGACAGCGCTATCAGACGCGGTAAATTCACCACTTACAAAACTACAGTTATTCAGATTACATGTATCTATTACACTTACAGAATAGGTACTACTGATACCGCATGAATCGCTTACCCGGATGGTATAGGTACTATCCGGTTTAATATTTCTTAAAAGACCGCTCGTAGAATCGGTTGTAGTGGTTGCCTGCCCGAAGATGGAAACTATATACGGCGGGAAACCTCCGATAATGGTAAATGGAATATTACCCAGGGAAGTTGCTCCGCAAACATTTACGTTTTTGGCACTTATAATAGGCTCAGTATACTGCGGAACCCGAACCGTAAGGGTGTCTAAAACGCAATGCGAGTTTCCGTTGGCCACCAGAGTATCTGCCATAAAAACAGAATCGCTGAGGAAGTATGCGCTGGCAAGGTAAGTGCCCGGAGGCACTGCTGCAAAAGTTACAGTCGGTGAAAAAAGTGAGGTATCTCGAAGTGTAGTATCTGCATTTTTAAGAATGTAAACAAATCTTTGGTTAAAGCAGTAATAATAGTATGGATTTCTGGGTGCCAGCGTAACACTACTTGCATTTAAACAACTATGGGTATGCGTTTCGGTAAGAGTAAAATCAAAAGCAAAGTGCTGCGATACCTGGCATCCGCTATCTGAAATAAGGGTATAGTTGCCAAGCGGAATATTGAAATAAATACCATTGCCACCTCCCTGCGGGTCCTCGTTGTAAATGGTGCCGGTAGATGACTGCAGCGAATAGTTTTCCGGAAGATCGCTTGAAGGCGAGCCGTAACTTACTATTAACCTGATATTACAATTCTGATCAAAAAACGGAGTGGTGCAATAGCCGTCAAAATAAGGTACAAAAAAGGAAACAGTAGTTGGCTGGCAAGATGGTGGAATGATCTTAACCTCGTAACTGCCATTAATCAGATGCACAAACAGTCCGGTGAAATTTTCTGTAACGCTATCGTATGCACCTGTGTTGGCGTTCAGAAGATATAATATATATAGTACCCCGGCGGTAATGGGCGTACCTGTAACTGACGTAGCGCTTATTTGCACCCCGTTACAGGATATGTATGTAACCTTGCCGGTAATGTTTTGGTTAGGGGCATGCACGGTGGTATCTCTTGTTTCGCCACAACCATCAATAACCCGGATGGTATACGTTCCGGTATCCGGTACAACAAAAATTCCGGTGGGTAGGCTATCGGTCTGGGCCGGTTGGCAGTCAAGACAGGTGATAGTGCCCGAGCCAATGGCACCGGTTACAGTTACCGCAATAGTGTCATTGAAGGGGCAGGCCGAGGTAGATGAGATCTTTAAATAAGTATCTGACATCTGCGCCGGGGTAATGGTTCTGCCACATGCATCTGTAACTCCAAAACCAATTACTTCATTACGGGTAGTATAGGGCAGGTGCAAAAAATTGCCTGAGTCCTGTGTAATAGTTGTTACCCATACGTTATTAATGAACTGGTTGTATGTGTAGGTATAGGGTGGAGAACCACCGGTAACGTTTACACTGCCGGTACTATCGCTGAAATTGCTGCAAAATGACGCTAGCAGCGGATGGCAGTCTACAGTATATTTTGCGCTGCCGTGGCAGAAATCGGTAACATAAACAGTATCGGGGCAACTATAACTGACCGGCACATTAAATAGTCCTGTTGAATTGGTGCTGGTGTAGCTTCCATTCACGATCCTGAAAGAATATGGTGGATTTCCGGTGCCGTTTACTGAGGCATAAATAAGATTATTAGCTCCATTGCTTTGGCAGAAAGCGGAAAGCGAAAGTGCCGGAGTATTGATGGTAATAGAGGTGGTAAAGAAATTCTGACATGCGTCCAATACTCTGATATAGTACGTTCCGTTGCAGAGGTTTGCAAAAATATTGCTGCTTTGATAAGACCCAAACGGACCGTTAAGGCCAACCGAGGATATGGCATACTGATAAGGTGCACTCCCTAGGCTTCCGGTAGCAAAAATTGTATCGAAGTGTGCGGTTAAAGAAATAACAGGGAATTGATAATTGCCCGGCACGGTAACAGTAACGTCAACTGTGTGTCCGGCATTGTCGGTAACCTGTACAACATACGTACCAGCATGCAGGTCGGCAAAGTTATTATCGCTGCCTCCCGAAATAGGATATGTAACGTTGGGAACCGTTGGTCCGCTGATGACTGAATAGGTATATGGTGGAGAACCGCCCGAAGGATGCACGGTAATGGAGCCGTCGTTAAAGCAAACCGAAGCAGTTGAATCCACCGAGATTATAGAAATGCTCTGTGCCTGAATTGCGGGGGCAAAAAGAAACATAAAAAATAGAATGGCGAGTTGCTTCATTCCTGCAGCAGGTTATATGTATAAATGTATGTGTTTATTTGAAAATAATGAAGGATTGCCGGTAAAACAAAAATTGTTTTGATTAAATAACCTGTATTCAACTTATAGATTTCAGCTTTTGTGATCGGTGAAAAGCTTAAAATCACGCGGTTGCGTTTGGGGCATAAAAAAGGGGATAGACGGCCTATCCCCTTTTTTAGATCCGTTATTCAGCCTGATGCCGATTAACGTATGATCTGTATTTTTTTAGTTGTTACATGTGTTTTTCCATCTACTGACGAAACGAAGGTCATGGTCATGAAATACATGCCCGCAGCATACAATGAAGTATTTGCCTGTGTAACGATTTTTCCTGATTCGTAGTTTGCGGTATATATGTCAGATACTTTCTGACCGATAGCGTCATACATTACAATAGTTATTTTGCCAGCCTCAGGCATTGTGAAACCTAACCATGCATTATCAACGGCAGGGTTTGGGTATATCACAAAAGAACCGAAGTCATCCTGCGTGATATCAATTAAACCCACTGTCATGTCATTCGGCTGTTGAAATCCCTGGGTAAGAATGTTATTATTAGCTGAAAACGTTTGCACCATTGTCATTTCACCAACTGTGTATGAGAGGCTATTAGTGCCGTTGGAAGAATATCCACCGGTACTTGCAATAACCTGTGGCGTTAACATTTGGGCATTCATCCCTAAAGATGAAAGGGCCATGGCAAAAACAAAGTATAACTTCTTCATGAGTTTATGAATTTGTTGTAAAGAAAATGAATTGGGTTTAAAAAACAAAAAATATTGCCGGTGATTATAAACCGAAATTACGGCATTGTCTGTTTTACGCAATAAACAATTGTTAAGTTATAAGCTTTATCCTAAATAGCCGCATTTGTTTGCTTTTGATAGCTTAAACGACCAAAACATGCACTTTAATACAACATTCTTACCCGAATGGTGCTTTTTACACCCTTCAGTAAGCTGAATGCCTCATTAGAAAGAGCGGTATCAACGTCTAGCACTACATAACCGATCTGGTCGTTGGTTTTTAAATACTGGCCCAGGATATTGATGTTATGCGATGAAAGCTTTGAGTTTATTTCACCCAAAACACCAGGTACGTTTTTATGAATATGCAGTATGCGGTGTGTTTTGGCCTGCATAGGCAGGCTAAGTGGTGGCACCGAGTGTGAGCCCGTAGTCACTCCTTTTTCAAGAAAGTTGAGCATTTTGGAGGTAACATCCAGACCTATGTTCAGCTGGGCCTCTTCTGTTGAGCCTCCTATGTGCGGAGTTAAAATAACATTGGGTAGATTTTGCAGAACCGTCGAGAATGCAGCACCGTTTTTTTCAGGCTCCTCCGGAAAAACATCTATGGCGGCGCCGGAAAGCTGCCCGCTGGTCAAAGCGCTTTTCAGTGCATCCAGATCTACAACGTCGCCGCGGCTGTAATTGATCAGTATGCTACCGCGTTTAAAATGAGTGAGCATATCGCCGTTTATCATATACCGCGTTGACGCTTCGCTTGGCACATGCAGTGTAACAATATTTGACCGTTTCAGAAGGTCCTTCAGCGACCTTATTTGTCTGGCATTACCATGTGGTAATTTCGATTCAATATCATAGTATAGAACATCCATGCCCATGGCCTCAGCCATAACACTTACCTGGCTGCCTATGTTGCCGTAACCAATAATGCCCAGGGTTTTGCCCCTTAACTCAAAACTGCCTTTCGCTTCTTTTTGCCAGATACCGTTGTGTGCTGCCCTGCTTTTATCAGGTATTCTTCTTATTAGCATGATAGAGAGGCCAATTACCAACTCCGCAACACTTCTGGTGTTTGCATAGGGAGCATTAAAAACCGCCACCCCTTTTTCAGTGGCAGCCTTCATATTAACCTGGTTAACTCCTATGCAATAACAGCCGATAGAAAGCAGCTTATTGGCTTTTGCCAATACTTTTTCGGTTACCATGGTTTTGCTGCGTATTCCCAGTAAATGTACGTCTTTGATCTCTTTTATCAGATCCTGTTCACTTAATGCGCCGCTAAGCTTTTTTACGGTGGCGTAACCCGCTTCTTTAAACTCTTCTACCGATACATCGCTGATGTTTTCGAGCAGTAATATTTTGATTTTATCCTTGGGGTAACTGGTGCCTTTAGTCTTCATTATACCTTATGTCAATTGAATAATCATGGCGCAAATATAGGGTATTGGTTGAAGTAGATATAATATCCTGCTTGCCCGTCGGCTTGAATTGCTTTTTATTTATTAATAATTTTCTGCAATTGTTTACTTGTTTTGGCCCGTTCTTAATTTACTTCTGCTTCTAAGGGCTCACTTTATAAACTTTGTATTTCTTTTTTTGCGGCAATAAATTCCTCCCAGATCTCCTTCACAATTTTACCGGCCGGTTTAATCTCTTTTATAAATGAGGCTATTTGACCGATCTCTAATTCTCCTTCTGTTATGTCGCCTTCAAACATGCCTTTTTTGGCTCGGGCGCGGCCGAGGATGGTAGCCAGCTCTTCAGCTGTTGCGCCGCGGTCTTCAGCTTCCTGAACGCGTTTTTGAAAGTCATTTTTTATGAGGCGCACAGGCACTACTTTTTTCATAGAAAGTATGGTATCTCCCTCGTTACTATGGGTTATTGCCTCTTTAAAATTTTGATGGCCTGATGACTCATCGCTGCAAACAAAGCGGGTGCCCATTTGCACGGCATCGGCACCTAAAACCATGGCGGCTAACATACCCCGCCCGGTGGCTATACCGCCGGCAGCAATAAGCGGCAGACTGGTGACTGCTCTTACCTGCGGTATTAAAACCAGGGTTGTGGTTTCCTCTCGTCCGTTATGCCCGCCGGCTTCAAACCCTTCGGCAACTATAGCATCGCACCCGGCATCTTCAGCCTTCTTTGCAAATTTTGAAGAGGCTGTTACGTGTACCACTTTAATGCCATGTTGCTGTAAATGTTTGGTATAGGTTTTGGGATTACCGGCTGAGGTAAAAACAATTTTTACGCCCTCTTCAATACAGATACCGATATGTTTATCAATATCAGGATAAAGCAGAGGCACATTAACCGCAAAAGGGTTTGGGGTTGAGGCTTTGCATTTTTTTATATGCTCGCGCAATATTTCAGGATACATAGAACCACTGCCGATAATGCCCAGGCCGCCAGCGTTACTGACAGCTGAGGCCAATTCCCAACCCGAGCACCAGATCATACCCGCTTGGATAATAGGATATTGAATGCCGAAAAGTTCTGTTATTCTGTTTTTCATGAATAGCGTTTTTTACACTAATGCAGGGTGATAGTAAGCATTAGAATACAAAGGTTACAATCTTAAATATAAACTTTGTGCCTTAATGTCTTTGACGTAAAATAATTTTTGCCAATTACTAACCATTGCGGTCGCCACGCAGGTCAAGTTCGGTGTTGTCGCCGATATTCAGGCTTTGGCTAAGGCCGGCAATAGATGAGTCGCTGCCTATTAATGAGCTGTGTAAAACCACATTCTCCAACCTGGTGTAAGAACCTATAATGGAGTTTTTGATGATGGAATAGTTGATTTCGGTGTTTTCTCCAACTGATACATAGGGGCCGATAATTGAATTTTTAATTTTCACACCTTTGGCTATACTTACCGGCGGCACAATAATGCAGTTATCGCACGTTCCTTTATTTACTGTTTTCTCAGCCAGTTTCTTTAAAAGAATGGCATTGGTTTCAAGCAGGATGTCTTTTTTGCCTACATCAAACCAGCTGTCCACTTTCTGGCTTTTGAATTTGACGCCGTCATGTATCATTTTCATCAGGGCATCGGTCAAGTAAAACTCACTGTTATTCCGTAATTGGTTATTGACGATATGTTCCAGTGCGTCCATCAATTTTTCAGTTTCGCGGATAAAATAAAAGCCTACCAGCGCCATATTTGATTTAGGGATACTTGGCTTTTCAACTACAGCTTTAATAAAACCGTCGGCATCAATTTCTGCCACGCCAAATGCACGCGGATCTTCCACCTTTTTTACACCAAGGGTAGAATATGATTCAAATAATATTTTTTTTATGTCTATATCAACAATGGTATCACCCAACTGAATGATAAGCTCTTTGTTGATATCTATCATTTCTTTGGCCCTCCATACCGCGTGGCCAAGGCCTTCGCGGTTTTCCTGGGTTACAAACTTTGCATTGATGTGGGGGTAGTTATTCTCTACAAACTCCCGGATCTTTTCGCCCAGATATCCAATCACAAAAACGAAATCGGTAATGCCGCTTTCCAGTAGGTCGTCAATAATAAAAGACAGGATTGGTTTTCCTGCAACGGAGATAAGCACCTTGGGCTGGGTATAGGTAAGGGGCCTAAGTCTGGTACCGGCCCCGGCAACTGGAATAATAACCTGCATCTTATTAAAAGTTGAGTTGCGAATATAAGACAGTTTACGGTTTACAGTCCATAGTTTTCAATTGGCCACCAGGTAATTTGTACATCGGTTGTAAACCGAAAACAGTAAACTGTGGCTAGTGTTAGTAAAAAGCCCCTTGCGGTTAGCGCTGGGTAAGCCGCAAGCTTTATTTTAGCGCCATAAAACAATAAGTTATATGGCAAGAGATACACGGGTTTTTGACATCATTAATAAAGAATTACACCGCCAACGTGAGGGCATTGAGTTAATTGCTTCTGAAAACTTTACCTCGGCGCAGGTAATGGAAGCCATGGGCACTTGTCTTACCAATAAATATGCCGAAGGCCTACCAGGTAAGCGCTATTACGGAGGTTGCCAGTTTGTTGATGAAGTGGAAACTTTAGCCATTGAGCGGCTAAAAAAGCTATTTGGTGCTGTTTGGGCCAATGTTCAGCCCCATTCAGGCGCTCAGGCTAATGCAGCGGTTATGCTGGGTGTTATTAAACCCGGCGACAAGATATTAGGCTTTAACCTGAGTCACGGTGGTCACTTAACACATGGTTCTCCGGTTAATTTTTCGGGAAAATTTTATGTGCCTTCTTTTTACGGTGTAGAGAAAGAGACCGGAAGAGTGGATATGAACAAAGTGCGCGAAATAGCACAACGCGAAAAACCAAAACTGATCATTTGCGGGGCTTCAGCATACTCGCGCGAATGGGAATACGCTGTTTTCAGGCAAATAGCTGATGAAGTAGGTGCGCTGCTTTTGGCAGATGTAGCACACCCCGCAGGCTTAATTGCTGCTGGTTTGTTGAATAACCCTTTAAAACATTGCCATATCGTTACTTCTACAACCCACAAAACCCTCAGGGGGCCCAGGGGCGGTGTAATTATGATTGGTCAGGACATTGAAAACCCAATGGGAGAAAAAACACCGAAAGGGGAGTTGAAGTTGATGAGTGCGGTGCTGGATGGGGCTGTCTTTCCAGGCACGCAAGGCGGGCCACTTGAGCATGTAATAGCTGCCAAAGCCATTGCCTTTGGTGAGGCGCTTGAGCCTGATTTTAGGGCTTACCAGCAGCAGGTTCAAAATAATGCCCAGGCCTTAGCCCAGGCTTTAATTGCTAAAAATTATGAGATCATTTCTGGTGGAACAGATAACCACCTGATGTTAATAGACCTCAGAAATAAAAATGTATCGGGCAAGCAGGCCGAAGCCGCTCTGGTAAGAGCTGATATTACCTGCAATAAAAACATGGTTCCTTTTGATGATAAGTCGCCGTTTGTTACTTCGGGTATTCGCCTGGGAACGCCGGCAGTAACCAGCAGGGGTATGAAAGAGAAAGACGTAATGCAGGTGGCCGAATGGATCGATAAGATCATTATGGATGTGGAGAACGAAACTTTAATAGGTAAAGTAAAGGCTGAAGTAAACGAATACATGAAACAGTTTCCTTTATACGAGTAAGATGGGGAAATTTACCACTAAGGCACTTAAAATACTGATTGGCACTAAGTATGGTGTGAGGCAGTGTTGGCGGTACTTTAATTGGGCCATGTTCTTAATTACTTTTTTGCCGCTGACTGTTTTATCGCAAACTGACTCTGTTTATCAGCATGGTTACACGCAATACCGGCAATGCCATTTTGACTCCGCCATCATTGCATTTACCCAAATCATTACAGAACATCCCGGGAGGAAAGAAGGCTATTACAACAGGGGCTTATCTTATTATCATCTGAACAAACTTGCCTTGGCAGAGCATGACTTTAATGTATGTTTACAAATAGACAGTGTATTTGAAGATGCCAGGTTTATGAAAACGTTTACGCTACAACAACAAGGAGACTGGGATGGGGCTAATAGTGAATTAAAAAAGATGAATACAAGTTACGCCGGATATAAAGAGTTGCAAAAACGTATCCGGTATCATCATTTATCCGTAATACTAAGTAGAAACTGGTATTATATGATAGCCATCATGTTTATGTTTATCATCTTAGTAGGCGTGTTAGTAAAGTTTTACTACACTGTCAAAGGATATTGAAAGCTTTAAACTGCGAAACTCTCTCCGCAGGCACAAGTACGGGTGGCATTGGGATTTTGAAAATGAAATCCTTTCCCGTTCAGGCCATCGGTAAACTCCAGTGTAGTATTGCAAACGTAAAGGAACGAGCGCAGGTCTGTAACCAATTTTATACCTTTATCTTCAAACTCCTGGTCATCGGGGTTTAGTTTGGTATCAAAGTCCATTTTATAGGAGAGACCTGAGCAGCCACCGCCTAACACAGAAACCCGTACAAACGACTTTGCATCTAATTGCTGTTCGTTCATAATCTGTTCAATCTTCTCTTTTGCTTTTTCTGACACAAATAACATAGGGCTTAGTTTATTAACTACGCAAATGTAACGCCTTCTTGCTTTATTTGTTCTTTGAACCGTGTGCATTTATAATAAATTACAACCTGTAACGCCATGTTAATTGAACATATAGGTATTGCTGTAAAAGATCTGGAAGCCAGTAACCAGCTTTTTGGGAAATTGTTTGGAAAGCCTCATTATAAAACCGAAGTGGTTGAATCTGAGTATGTTGCTACTTCTTTTTTTCAACTTGGAGATTCGAAGGTCGAGCTTTTACATGCTACGCAAAGTGAAAGCGCTATTGCAAAGTTCATAGAGAAGAAAGGCGAGGGCATACATCATATAGCCTTTGGTGTAGAGGATATTGAAAAGGAGGTGGAGCGGTTGAAAGCTGAGGGTTTTCAACCCATTTCAGAGAAACCCAAGCGAGGGGCTGATAACAAACTGGTGTTCTTTTTTCACCCTAAAAGTGCCAACGGGGTTTTGATTGAATTATGTCAGGAAATACCAAGTCAGTAAGCCCTGATTTATTATGAAGGTTATGATCTTTAATACCGATTGATGAAATACAAGCATATTTTTTTTGACCTTGACCATACCCTTTGGGATTTTGCCACTAATTCGGCATTGGCCCTTAGGCAGATTTTTAACGAACAAGGCCTTGCCGAAAGGGGGATTGAGTCGTTTGAGAAGTTTCATCAAAAGTATGTACCTATCAATGACCGGTATTGGGCGCGCTACCATAACGGTGGAGTTACCAAAGAGAAATTAAGACATGGGCGTTTTTATGATACCCTGAAAGAGTTTAAAATTGAGGATGCCGTACTGGCAGAGATAATGGCCGAGAGTTATGTTACAATCAGTCCTAAAATGACGGCTCTTTTTCCTGATGCCATGGAGGTATTAAAATACCTGCAGGGTAAATACAAAATGCATCTTATAACTAATGGTTTTGCCGAGGTGCAATGGATAAAGATTGAAAACAGTGGTTTGAAGCCCTTTTTTGAGCACATTATAATTTCAGAAGAAGTAGGTACTCAAAAGCCTGATAAAGCGATTTTTGAAATTGCTATGGATCGTGCTGCTACCCATGCCAGTGAGTGCATTATGATAGGTGATAATTATAATACTGACATAGTAGGTGCCCAAAATGCTGGCATGGATCAGGTGTTTTTTAATCCTTTAAAAAACAGAAGGAGAGAACCAGTAACGTATGAGATCAGGGAGTTAAAAGAGTTGATGGAGATTTTATAGTTATTATCCCAGCGCATTTATTGCCACTTCAGCTACAGCCCGTAATTTCTTTTTATCGGTAATCGTTTTACCAAGTGTGATAAGCCCTTGGGTAGTATTTACCAGGTATATGGCCAACGAGGCGGCTGTTTGATTGGTAACTATCTCTCCGGATTTAATACCGCGGGTTATAAGTGCCTGAAATATGGTGGTCAGATCTTCGAGGTTTTGATTTACAATGGCCACCACTTCTTTATCATGGGGCACCATCTCTAGTGTAACATTCTGTAAAAAGCAACCTTTAGTCTTTTGTTCGGCAGTAGTGTCAACGATCGTTTTATCCAGAAAGGAGCGGACCAGTTCCTTCACTGGTTTGTGCTGGGCAAAGTGTGCTGAAACGGAGGCTGTATTTTTTTTATAATAATAGTTCAGAGCTTCAATAAAAAGAGTATGTTTATCACCGTAGGTATCATAAATACTCTGGCGGTTGATAGACATACCCTCTGTTAAAGTTTGAAAACTGGTTCCGTTATATCCTTTACACCAAAACACTTCAAGCGCTTTTTCCAGTACTTCTTCGCGTTTAAATTCTTTCTGGCGTGCCATCCTGCTTTATTTACAATGCAAAGATAACCATAACGCGCTTATCTGCGCAACGAAGCGCCCCCGTCTACATACAACTCCACTCCTGTAACAAATGAAGCGCCCGGTGATGCAAGGTATAATACCGCATTCGCAACCTCTTCGGCCTCGCCTAATCGGTTCAGCGGCAGGCTGGCGGCCATGGTGACCTTAAATCCATCAGCAACCTCTTTAGACATGCCTGATTTACCAAAAATAGGCGTATCAATGGGGCCGGGGCTAACAACATTTACTCTTATTCCTTTAGGCGCAAGTTCTGTGGCAATAATACGGCCTATAGAACTTACCGCTGCCTTAGTTGCTGCATAGGCACTTGCATTTGCCAGGGCACCTGTTGAAACCACTGATGAGGTCAGGATAACCGATGCGCCTGCTGCCAAATGAGGTAACAGTTTCTGCAAGGTAAAATACAGGCCCTTTACATTTACATTAAACATTGCGTCAAATGCTTCAACTGTGGTACCTTCAAGCGGTGCGAAAGCTGCAATGCCGGCGTTAAGAAATAAAACATCGAGTTTTTTACCGGATTTTGCTACTGTGTTGACCAATGCATCTATACTTGCCAGGTTACCTGTGTCTGAAACCGAGGTTTTGAGGTTAGTGTTGTCAATCTCAGCCGTTGCCTTTTTCAGGTTCTCGGCGCTTTGGCCCGTAATAGTTACATGCGCACCTTCTGCAATAAATGCTTTGGCGGTTGCCAGGCCTATGCCCGTAGTTCCACCGGTAATCAATACCTGTTTGTCTTTAAACTTGCTCATTTTTTAAGATTTTATAATGTTATGAATAATATTGGAACAATCGTTCCGTAATGCAAAGAATGATATTTGGAACGAACATTCCAAATTATTTTAAAAATTCTTTTCTGGCATTAAACCAGAGACAATTTTAATGGGTAAGAATAATTGAACGCCCTGTTAAGCCTGAGCCTTAATGTTATCTACACAATGACTGCGCTTAAATACAAGGTTCGGGTTTTAATGGCAGTTGAAAAACATGGTAAAGCTTTTAAATGCATGTTTTTGGCTGTTATAACACCATCGTAAAATTGACAAGTGCCGTATATACAATTACATTATCAATCAGTTCCCCCGCAATTGGTTTAATTAATCCGGCAGGTGTATGAATTTATCACTTAACAGGGAACAGCTCAACCATTTATTTCCTTTCTATGTTCAAATAGACAGCGAGATGAACGTTGTTTCATATGGTGATTCGCTGGCAAAGATCTTATCGGTTAGCAGCGTTAAGAAATTGAAAGACCTTTTTCACCTGAAGCAGCCGGAAATCAAATTTTATGATTTTGAGTCCTTAAAAACTCAGGCAGGTGCTTCGGTAACTTTTCAGGCTAAGGAATATCCCTATACCACTTTAAGGGGCGAGATAGTAGCGGAGAGCCAGGATAACCTGTTTTTTTTAGGCACGCCCAACCTTTCGTCGGTTGATGAATTGAATATGCACCAGCTGACCAAAGGTGATTTTGCCATTCACGACCATATGGTAGATCTGTTGGGACAACTAAAGGCCCAGCAACTGGCAGGTAACGAAAGCAAAGCACTCTTTGAAACAGTAAGCCGGCAGAGAAATGAGCTAAGATTGCTTTCTATGATAGCCCGCGAAACGGTTAACGCAGTTATTATTACTGATATTGAGGGTAATGTTGAATGGGTAAACAGGGGTTTTGAAACCATGACCGGCTACCAGTTTGAGGAGGTGCGTGGCCGGAATCCGGGTGCATTATTGCAAGGTAAAGAGACTCAACCCGAGGCTATCAGATACATGCGCGACCAGATAGTCAGGAAAGAGCCATTTGTTGTTGAAGTGATAAACTATAATAGCCAGGACAAGCCGTACTGGGTGCGCATTAATGCTCAGCCGCTTTTTTATGATGACCAGGAGATCATTGGGTTCTTTGCTATTGAAGAGAATATCACTCAATTAAAGGAGATTGAAACAGCGCTTGTAAAGCAACGCCGGTTCTATGAAACGATTTTGAACAACATTCCTTCAGATGTGGTCGTGTTTGATAAAGAAGGCAGATATATGTTTGCAAATCCCGTAGCGATAGCCGATCCTGAAGTTCGTCGCTGGATTATCGGAAATAAAGATGAGGATTATTGTAAGCTGAAAAATAAACCGCAGAGCATAGCCCGGGCAAGGTCTGCTAAATTTAATATGGCATTGAAAAGTAAGCAATTGGTAAACTGGGAGGAAGAGCTTACTAAGCGGGACGGTAGTAAAGACTATATATTCAGAAATATGTACCCGGTGCTGGATGATAGCGGCGAGGTGGATATTGTGATCGGGTATGGCATAAATATCACTGAGCGAAAGCTTATTGAGCAGCAGAGCGAGATGAATGAGCGCAGATACCGTAACCTGATTCAAAACAGCCTTGCCATCATCTCAACGCACGACCTCAAGGGAAATTTAACCATGGTCAATCCTCAGGTTTGTAAAACGTTCGGATATAGCGAAGAGGAGATGCTGGGTAAATCGTTAAAGGCCTTTATACCGGTAACTGATCGGCCATTGTTTGAAGATGTATACCTGCGCAATATTATAGCGAATAAAGAAGCCAGTGGTGTGTTCAGGGTTGTTAATAAGAACGGCCAGATAATCTATAATCTCTACAATAACTTCCTGATGGAAGAAGCCGGACAGGAGCCGTATGTAATTAATTTTTCGGTAGATATTACTGCACGGATAAAAGCAGAACGCGAGCTGGAAATGGCCAAACTGAATGCCGAACACAATGCTGAGGCCAAGCAGCAGTTCCTAGCTAACATGAGCCATGAAATAAGAACCCCGATGAACGGCATTATTGGTATATCAGAACTGTTGAAAAAATCCATTACCACCCCACAACAACATGAATACCTGCACTTAATACAGGAATCGGCAAAAAACCTGCTGGTTATAGTAAACGATGTATTAGACATTGAGAAGATCATTGCCGGTAAGCTGGAGCTGGAGAATATCCCTTTCAGGCCATGTGAACGTGTGCATTTATCTGTAGAGTCTTTCAGATTTAAGGCAGAGGAGAAACAAATATCGTTAAGCTACAAGAATAACCTGCCCGAGGGCCTTTTGCTTAAAGGCGATCCTTACCGTTTAAGCCAGATATTGAATAACCTGATAAACAACGCAATCAAGTTTACAGAAAAAGGCAATGTGCATGTAAGGACCCGCGTCAAAGACCAGAACGATACCCATGTTACAGTAGAGTTTATAGTAACAGATACG
>Ga0316217_10002490_pt1 | contig 22087 bp, 18 predicted proteins | sample 1anoAmetaG_FD_203633 | JGI IMG/M metagenome (GOLD analysis project Ga0316217, IMG submission 203633) | Freshwater microbial communities from Trout Bog Lake, Wisconsin, USA - 1anoA | ecosystem: Environmental > Aquatic > Freshwater > Lake > Hypolimnion/Profundal zone | place: USA: Wisconsin...
GCGCATGGCGTCCTTCACCAGGGTGAGGTCCCCCAGCTTGATGCCGCCGCGGTCGAAGGTCCCCCAGTCCGGGTTGCGGTCCATGATGGTCCTGAACACGTCCAGCCGGGACAGGATCCCGGTGATGTTGCCGTCCTCGCCGACCACCGGCAGGCGCTTGAGGTCCTGGTCGAGCATGAGGTCGACCGCCCTGGACAGCAGCCGGTCCTCCCGGATCACCACCGCCGGCCCGGTCATGAGATCGGCCACCTGCTTGCCGGCGAGCAGCTTCTCCATGGCCTCCAGGTGGGCCGGGTCGAAGTCGCGGAACAGGCCGGCCTTGACCGGCAGGGCCGAGTGCCGGAGCAGGTCGCCCTGGGTGAGCATGCCGGCCGGGCGCTTCTGCCGGTCCAGGATGGGGATGCCGTGGAACGGGGCGCCCACCAGGATGCGCAGGGCTTCGGAGGCCGGGGCGGCCATGGGCAGGGTGCGCGGATCGGGGGTCATCACGTCCTTGACCCGGACCTGCCTGGGGATCATCTGCTTGCGGCATTTGTGCCAGTGGACGTCCTGGACTTCGACGGTCATGAGGCCTTCGTCCACCATGTCCTCAAGCAGGGGCAGCAGCCGCCCACTTTCATGGCTCGGCATGATCACCAGAATCTCCAGGGGCAGGTTGAAGGAGAACACCTCGACCCCGAAGGTGGCGATCTCGCCATTCTCGTAGCAGCCGGCGATGCCCTTGGTGACCTGGCAGCGGGCGGAGATCTTCTGCCGGCTGACCAGGTCCACGATCTCCTGGTAGAGGGGCCTGCCATGGTGGCGCGACTCCTCGCTGGTGAAGATGCGGGCGAAGGTGTAGCTCAATGGCATTTTCGACCCCCTCGGATCAAAGGATCTGTTCGGTCAGCTTGAGGCCGCAGACTACCAGCGCCAGGCCGATCAGGTTGTTGGCGGCGATGTTGGCCATGGCCAGCCAGGCGCTGCCGCGCAGCGCCACGATGCTTTCCATGGCGTAGCTGGAGAAGGTGGTCAGCCCCCCCAGGAACCCGGTCACGAAGAACAGCCGCGTCCCGGGCTGCACCAGGTTGCTCCTCTCGGCCAGGGCCAGGAAGCTGCCGATGATGAAACAGCCGCCCAGGTTGACGATCAGGGTGCCCCATGGGAACCCGGTGCCGAACATCCGCCCCGCCAGCAGGGTCGTGCCGTAGCGGGTCACGGAACCGATGCCGCCGCCCAGGAATACCCAAAACACTCTGCTCATGGCCAACCCTTCCCAGTCCCTGGCGCGCATCCGGCGGCAGCCTACATCCTACCGGCTCCCAGGCGCATGTCAGGCGCGAAGCAGCCGGAGCGGAGCCTCCATGACCAGGAACTTGCCGGGATCCAGGTTCCAGGCGGCCGGCTCCTCGTGGCTGAGCACCCCGTCGCCGGCGTTCTCCGGCCCCGACAGGTCCAGGTCGAAGGGCGGCAGGGCGCGGCCGCCGCTGATGTCGTAGACCACCCGGACCACCGGATGCAGCAGGCCGCCTCGGTTCTGCTCCATCACCACGGCGAGCCGGTTGCTCTCCAGCCTTACCAGCGAGCCCACGGGATAGATGCCGATGGCCTGGATGAAGTGCTGGACCAGGTCCTGGTCGAACCCGGGACTGCCCTGGTACAGCTGCTGGAGCGCGGCGGCCGGCTCGATGCCGGTGGTGTAGCTGCGGATCGAGGTCATGGCGTCGTAGACGTCGACGATGGTGGCCATCCGCCCCATGGGCGAGATCTGGAAGCCCTTCAGCTTCCTGGGGTAGCCCGAGCCGTCCAGGCGCTCGTGGTGCTGCGACGCCACCTGCACGACCAGTTCGGAGACCCCCGGGGTCTGGCTGAGGGTTTCCAGCCCCAGGCGGACGTGGTCGCGCATGATCATGGCTTCGGCATCGGTGAGCCGGCCCGGCTTGTTGAGGATATGGTCCGGCACCCGCACCTTGCCGATGTCGTGGAGCAGCCCGCCGATCCCGGCCTCGTGCAGGATCCCGCCGCCCAGGTTCAGGTGGCGGCCGAACATGATCAGCAGGGCGCAGGCGCTCACGGAGTGCTGGTAGGTGACCTGGTCGGCCTCCCGGATCCGGCACAGGCTCACCAGGGTGCCCGGGTTGCGCAGGATCGAGTCGATGATCCGGCCGACCACCGGCTCCAGCCGCTCGACCTCGATCCGTCTGCCCATGCGCACATCGTTGAGCAGCGCGTGGACGATGGCGCCGGCTTCCTGCTTGATCCGCAGGGCGGCGGCCAGTTCCTCCCGGTGGCTGACCCGGGTCCGGAGCGGGGAGATGGGCTCCGGTTGGTCCGGCCCGGGGCCGGGCTGGGTGTCGACCCCCTTCACGGTATCGATGTAGACGCCGTCGACGCTGCCGGCGAGGATCCGGTCCAGGTCGGCCTGCTTGCGGATCATGAAGCGGTTGCGAATGAATGAGTGTGTCATCCAGTCGCAATCCAGGCTGTGGATGTACATTCCCAGCCTAAGCTCGTGCTTGCTGATTCGCTTGATCACAAAACCGCTCCGGTCCTGGATGATTTCAGATTTTCACTATTGTTGAATAGTAAACCCGAACGGTCAATGGCTCCTACAGGTTCTTATCGATGAAGTCCCAGATCGACTGGTACATGGCCCACAGGTGCTGGGGCGCCCGGGGCCGGTGGCCGGCGCCGGGCAGGAGGATCAGCGGCGCGGTGTGCCCGGCCTTCTGGAGGGCGTCCAGGAACTGGATGGTCTGCTGGGGATGGACGTTCTCGTCGAGGGTCCCATGGATGAGCAGGAGCTTGCCCGACAGGTCCGCCGCGGCCTTGAGCAGCGAGGACGCGGCATAGCCGTCCGGGTTGTCCTCGGGCAGGCCCATGAACCGTTCGGTGTAGACGCTGTCGTACAGGTGCCAGTCCACCACCGGGGCGGCCATGATCCCCAGCTTCCACGCTTTGCTGTGGGTGAGGGCGTAGCCGGCGAGGAACCCGCCGTAGCTGTAGCCGCACAGGGCGATCCGGCCCATGTCGGCCCAGCCCTGAGCCTTCAGCCAGGCCAGGCCGTCCAGCTGGTCCTGGAGTTCCTGGGCGCCCAGCCGGCGGTAGACGCCCTGGGCGCTGGCGGCGCCCTTGGCCGAGGCGCTGCGGTTATCGCAGATCCAGGTGACGATCCCATGCTGGGCCAGGAATTGGTACCAGAGCATGTCCGGGTCGAACGCGTTGCGCACCGCCGGGGCGCCGGGGCCGCCGTAGACGAAGTGGAAGACTGGATACTTCCGGGCCGGGTCGAAGCCCGGGGGGAGCACCAGCATGGTCTCCAGCGCGACCCCGTCCCGGGTCATGACCTGCTGGAAGCTGACCCGGCCCCGCTTCAGGGCCTTGAAGGCGGGGCTGGTCCGGCTTTCCTCCTGGGCCAGGACCCGGCCTTCGGCGCCCAGGATCAGCTGCTGGGGCGGGGTGTCGATGGCGCTGAAGCGGTCCACGCTGGCGGTGAACGCGGCGTTGTGGACCACGCTGTGGGTGCCGGGCCTGTCCGTCAGCCGGGCCAGGTTCTGGTTGGGCGCGGCGCCGTCCAGGTCGGCAGCGAAGGCGTCCAGCCCGATGGGGTTGCGCTGGGTGGCGGCAAAATAGACCCGCCGGGCCTTTTCGTCCGCGCCCTGCAGGGCCCGCACGTCCCAGGGGCCGGCGGTGACCGGGGCGCCGCCCCGGCCCTGGGCGTCGTAGCGGTAGATGTGCTGGAACCCGGTGCGGGCCGAAAGCCAGAGGAAGCCGTCCTGGAGGAACACCGGCAGCGGGAGGCGGTCGATCCACCAGCCCCGGCTGGTTTCCCGCACCAGGGGGCGGGCCTTGCCGTCTTCGAAACGCACGCACTCCAGCCAGGTCTGGGTGCGGTCCTGGTAGTTGGCCACCAGCCTGCCGCTGGGATCCCAGCCGGCCTGGACGACCAGGGTCTCCTGGTCGGGGTAGGGGTCCTCCATCCACGCCACCCGGCCGTCCAGGTCCACCACGCCCAGGCGCGCCACCGGATTGGCTTCCCCCGCCCCGGGGTAGTGGTAGCTGATCGGCTCCCGGTGCCTGGCGCGGTCGTCCAGGAGGGTGTAGCTGGGCACCTGGCTTTCGTCCAGGCTGAGGAAGGCGATCCGTCTGGAATCAGGCGACCACCAGAAGGCGCCCGGGCCGTGGCCGGGGAAGATCTCCTCCCGGTAGAGCCAATCCAGGCGCCCGTTCAGGTGATCGTCATCGCCGCCGGTGGTGAGCCGGGTCTCCCGGGCGGTGGCGAGGTCGGTCACATAGAGATCGTTGCCGCGGAGGAAGGCCAGCTGGGTCCCGTCCGGGCTGAAGGCGGCGGCCTCCAGGGTGTCCGGGGCGGCGGTGACCCGGCGGGCCCCGGCCTTCCCGGCCAGGTCCACCAGGTAGAAATCCTTGCCGGCGCTGACCAGGAAGGCGCTCCTGGCCGGGTTCCAGAGGAAGGGGCCGCGCCAGGCGTCGCCTGCGGCGGCATCATCGAGCCCCGCCCCGGCCAGGGCCGCCATGAACTGGGCGCGGCTCAGGAGTGGCCTGGCTTCCCAGGCGGGCGGCGCCAGCAGCCTGAGTCCGCCCGTCCGGTCCAACTCCTCCACCACCAGGGCGCCGTCGGGACGCCAGAGCAGCCTGGCCGGGAGCGGTTCCACGTAGGTGACCTTGCGGACCGGGTGGAACAGGCTCTCCAGGGAGAGTTGGCCGGGTTCCTGGGCGGCGGCCAGGGCCGGGACCAGGAACGCCAGGACGCCGATGACGATGGACAATGAGCGCATGAGCACTCCATGACTGGTTTGGCTGCGGGACAGCTTAGCCGAGTCCTGGGCAGGATCCCACCCATGACTTGGATCCCGCCCAGCCCGGACCCGGGCCGTCCGCTCAGGGGCTGCGCTGGGACTGCCATTCGCGGTATTTCATCATGTAGGCCGGAACCACCTGGTCCTCGTCCAGGCCGATGGCGTGCACGTAGGCGGCGAGGTAGCCGCGCACGTTCACGGTGGCCAGTCGCAGGTGCTCGAACCGCTCTTCCTCCAGGGCGCTGAGGTACTCCCGGCGGACGTTGGTCTCCGCGGCCACCTGGTCCAGGGTAAAGCCGGCGGCGTCCCGGGCCCTGCGCAGGGTGGTGGCGGCCGCCGGCTCCGGCTCCGGCTCCGCCGGCGCGGCGGCGGGCGCCGGGCCAGCCTCGGCGCCCAGGGCGCCCAGCAGGTCGTGGGCGGCCTCGATCTGCTCCAGGATGGCCTGCCTGGCTTCGGCCGAGAACTCGTCCATGCCGGGCGCGGCGAAGGCGGCCCCGCTCCGGCCGTGGATGCGCATCATCAGCTGGTAGGCCCGGTGGATCTCCTCCGGGCCGGCGGTCGCGGAAACCTCCAGGATCCTCCGGGCCCGGCGTTCCTCCTCAGTAGCCATGGGCCACCCCGTCCTCCTGGGGCTGGGGCGCCAGGACGCTGGCCAGCACCCCTTCCAGGCCCTGGCGCAGGACGAACGAGTTGCCGCGGAGGGCCGGCTGGTCCTGGCCGAACTGCTGCCAGAGATCCTTGTCGAACCGCAGGTAGCCTGAGAACTCGGCCTCGACCTGGAAGTACTTGCGCACGTGGCCACGGCCAGGTCCTCCAGCGGCGTGCGGTTCTCGAAGAACTGCGCGAGCGAGCTGGCCGGCTTGCGGATCCCGCAGTAGGTGTGCTGGTTGGGCGCCCCGAAGTCGGCGTCCAGCAGGATCACCTGGGTTCCCCGCTCCGCCAGTCCCACGGCCAGGCCATTGGCGATCAGACTCTTGCCCGTGCCGCCCTTGCCACCGCCCACCGCCCATATCCGCATGTCAACCCGTTCCTGAAGACGCATTAATGATGCATTGCATCTCCCCGGTGTCAACGGGCCCCCTGATCTCCACGGCCGGGCGGAGCCCGGACCTGCAGTCTAGTCGGGAAGGTGGGGCCGGGTCAGGTTGCGGCCGCCGGTGGCGGTGACCAGGACATCATCCTCGATCCGGATGCCGCCCAGGAGGCTCAGCTCGTCGATCAGCTCCCAGTTGAAGCGCTGGCCCCGGCCGTTGCCGCGGAACGGGCGGAGCAGCATCGGGATGAAATAGCAGCCCGGCTCGATGGTGATCACCTGGCCGGGTTCCAGCTTGCGGGTGGTGCGCAGGGAGGGGTGCAGGGCCGGTGGCGGGGCGAAGCTGCCGTCGGGGCCTGCCATCCTGCCGGCCACGTCGTGCACCTGGATGCCCAGCATGTGCCCCAGTCCGTGGGGGTAGAAGGGGCGGGTGAGGCCCTGCTCGACCGCCTGTTCAGGATCGGCGTCCAGGATCCCGTGCTCTTTCAACAGGGCCGCCAGCTTGAGGTGGGACAGGTGGTGCAGGTCGCCGAACGGCAGGCCCGGGGCCACGGCGGCCGCCAGTTCCTGCTGGTTCTTCTCCATGCCGGCCACCAGGGCCACGAACCGGGGGTCGCAGCCGGGCGCGGTGGTGACCCGAGTGATGTCGGACGGGTAGCCCAGGGTCCGGGCGCCGCAGTCCAGCAGCAGGCTGTGCCCGGCCCGGAAGCTCCGCTTGTTCTCGTAGTGGAGGGTCGCGCCCTTTTCGTCCATGGCGACGATGCTGGGAAAGGCCAGCTGGGGTTCGAGGCAGCCCACCGCCTGCACGAAGGCATAGTGGATCTCCAGCTCGGAGGCGCCGGCGAGGAACGCCTGGCGCCCGGCCGTGTGGCCCTTGGCTCCGAGCGCGGCGGCCTCGTCCATGCAGTGGACCTCGTAGGGGGTCTTGTAGCTGCGGCCCCAGTCCAGGAAGGCGGTGAGGCCCGCGGGGTTCGGCTCCAGCCCGGCGGCCAGGGCGGGATCCGGCTCGTTGCCGATGTAGGCGGCCCGGGGCGGCCTGCCGACGGCGGCCCAGACCGCTTCGACGCTGGGGGCCTCGACCAGGTCGAATCCTTCCAGCCAGAACGGGGTGCCCAGGGGCAGCTGCTCGTACCAGAAGTCCTCGGGGGCGTAGCGCACCAGCAGGGGCTTCCTGCCGGGCTGGAGCTTGAGCGCGTGGTGCGGTCCGGTGATGGGGCAGTAGTGGCGGAAATGGGGCACGGTGACGAAGGGCGCGTCCTGGTCGTCGGCGAAGTAGGTGAAGGGGGTTCCGCTGGAAATCACCAGGCAGTCGAAACCATGGGCGGCCAGGCCCTTTTCGAGATACGCCAGCCGCGCGCTCAGGTGATCGAGAAAGAGTTCCGCTAGTGGCATCAAAGCTCCTGGACCGGGGGTGGCACCCTTCGATAGTACCGGATCGGCGGGGTTCCGACCAAGGCCGCCAGCGGATTTTCCCCATCCCGGTCCCACAATTATATAATATATTTATAAAACGGAGTATCATGGCAAAGCGGACCCGGTGGCCGCAGCTCGACCATGTCCATGAGATTCCTTTTCATCCTTTGCGCGGCGGCCCTGACGGTATTGGGCCTGGACCTGGCCTGCGGCGGCTCCGCTCCGGCACCGGCTCCAGCCCCGGCCGGCCAGCCGCCGCCTTCCGGTCCGCCACCTCCGGCCGATCCGTCGCCCCGGCCCGCCCCGGTGGTCCTGGAAGCCTTCCGGCCTGCCTTCGGCATGGAAGGCACGCCGGTGACCCTGTCGGGCCAGGGCTTCACCGGGGACAGCAAGGTGCTGTTCGGGGACACGCCCGCCGGGACCGTGCGGACGGTGAGCGAGACCACCCTTGAAACCGTCGTTCCCGGCAACCTTGCCCCCTCCACCCTGACCATCACCGTGCTGCCCCCGGCCGGTCCGCCGGTCCGGGCCGGCGCGGTTTTCACCGTCGTGCCCAACTCGCTGCCCATCCTGGATCCGCCGCCGGCGACGACGGTCGCGGCCGGCGCCCGGCTGGTCCTGACCGGAGCCCATTTCGCCGAACCGATGGCAGTCTGCTTCGGCGGGGTCCGGGCCATGGACGTGCGGGTGGACAGCCCGGGCCAGATCACCGTCACGGTGCCCCCCGGGGCGGCGGACGGCCCGGTCACCGTCAGGAACCCGGCCGGGGAAGGGCACCCCAGCGTCCCCCTGACCATCGTCAAGCGCCCCGGGCCTCCAGCTTCCCCGGTCCTGGACCGGTTCCATCCGCTGTCCGGCCCGGCCGGCACCGTGGTCACCATCCGCGGTTCCGGCTTCAGCGGCGCCATCGGGGTGGACTTCGGGGGGCGCCGGCCGCGCCCCCCGAACTGGTGGATGACCATGAAATCCGGGCCGTGGTCCCGTCCGGGGCGGTCACCGGCCCGGTCCAGGTGAAGACTCCGGCGGGGTCGGCGCCATCGGCTAAAGCCTTCCAGGTCCTCGTCCGCCCCGACGTGACGACGGTCGCGCCACCTGCCGGCGCGGTCGGAACCCGGGTGACCCTCACCGGCAGCGGCTTCACCGGGGCCACCGGGGTGAGCTTCGGCGGGGCGCCGGCCTGGCCCCCGGCTCTGATCAGCGACGGATCGATCCAGATCGACGTGCCCGCCGGCGCGGCCACGGGCCGGATCCGGGTGACCCATCCGGCCGGCGACGCGGATTCCCCGCTCGACTTCACCGTACTGACCCCTCCGGATATCCCCACGCTGGATCCGCCCCACGGCATGGTCGGCGCCACGATCGTTCTGCGCGGGGCCCGCCTGGCCCAGGTCACCCAGGTGCGCTTCGGCGCCGGCGCGGCAGCCGCCATCCTGGCGCCGCGGTCCGACACCGGCCTGCCGGTGCGGGTGCCCGCGGGGGCGGCCGACGGCCCCATCGAAGTGGACTACCCGGGGGGCTCGGCCAGCACCAGGACCGCTTTCAAGCTGCTCCAGCCCCTGGCGCCGCAGCTGCTATCCATGGATCCCGACCACGGCATCCCGGGGACCCGGGTGACCCTCCGGGGCCACAACCTCCTGGGGATCGACCGCGCGGCGTTCGGCGGATCGGCAGCCCGGTTCGCCTCGGTTTCCGATGACGAGGTCACCGTGACTGTTCCGGATGCGGCCAGCCCGATTCCCTGCTTCATCAACGTCCACACCGGCCGGCACCCCGCCGCGGTCGACAGCCTCACCCGGTTCACCGTCGACCGGCCGCCGCCCATGCAGATCCTTGGCGTGCATCCGGACCGGGGTCAGGCCGGGCTGACCACCGTGGTCATCACCGGCGAGCATTTCCACTGGATCTGGGACGTGAAGATCGGGAGATACACCGTTCCGGCCGGGGATTGGAAGGTGGACTCGTCCCGGCAGATCACCGCCAAGGTGCCGCCCCACGCGGTGCCCGGCAGGTTCCCGGTCACCCTGTCGCGGATCAAGGGCCAGCCGGCCGGGGTCGCGCCGATCGAAGCGCATTCGCGGAACCTGTTCCGGGTCCTGCCATCGGCTCCGGTCATCACCCGGATCCTGCCGGCCCGGAGCCGGCCCGGGTTCGAGGTGATCATCAAGGGCTCGGGGTTCACCCGGAGGAGCACCCGGGTGCTGTTCAACGCCACCCCCGCGACGGCGGTGCGCCGGATTTCCCCGGACGAACTCGCCGTCCGGGTGCCGGCGGGGGCCAGCGAGGGTCCGGTCGAAGTGGTCACGGCCCAGGGTCAGGTGTTCTCGCCGGAACCGTTCCGGGTGGATGCCAGCGCGGACCCCAGCGCCGATGTGTTCATCGATGGCTGGTACATCACCCAGGGCGCCCAGGATTATGCCGGCACCGTGCCGCTGGTGGCCGGCCGGTCGGGACTGCTCCGGGTCTTCCTCCGGGCCAACCGGGCCAATCACGCCAGGCCGGTGCTGCGGGCCACCCTGGCCGGGGGCGGCAGGGCGGCCTGGACCGTCGACATCGCCGCGCCCCGGACCGTTCCGGCCGACCCCGACGGCATCAGGGAGGGCCTCCTCTTGGCCTCCTGGAACGCCGAGATCCCCGCCGCCGAACTCATCCCCGGACGCACCCTCAGGCTGGAGCTGGACCGGGCCGGGGGGCTCGCCCACGCGGACCGCACGGACAACGCCACCGACCGCCCCCTGGACATCCGGGCCCTGCCGCCCCTGCGGATCACCCTGGTGCCCGTGCGCCAGGTCGACGCTCATGGCCGTGTGCTCCACGAGGGCAGGGTGGACACCGGCGGCCGGACCCTGGCGGACTGGACCCGGGATCTCCTCAAGCTGTATCCGCTGGCGGACGTGGGCGGGGTCGACATCGAGGCCGGGGCTGTCCTGACGACCGGCCGGGACCTCGCCGGCAACGATGAGGCCGAATGGATCCCGTTCCTGGACGAACTGGACGCCAGGCGCACCAGGGACGGTGAACTGGACCGGATCTACGTGGGGGTCCTCGGCCATTCCCACGCGGGCGTCAAGGGGCTCACCCTGGGGATGCCCGCCAGCGCCTCCGCGATGAAGGTCAGCCTGGTCACCGACGGCGCCGCAAGCTACCAGGGCCTGTTCGCCCATGAAATGGGCCATGCGATGGGCCTTCTGCACGCACCCTACCACGCCCCGGACAACGAACGGGGCTATTGGCCGGAAGACCTGAAATATGACCGCGCCGACATCGGCATCTGGGGCTATGACCGGACCTCCCGGACCCTGATGGATCCGGCCGTATTCAAGGACATCATGTCCTACGGCAATGCCCGCTGGATTTCCGACTTCTCCTACCGGAAGGCCATCACCTTCCTGGAAGGCCTGCGCTAGAGAAAACGCAGCGGCTTGAGTTCCGGGGCGAAGCCGTGCTTGACCGCCTTCTCGTAGAACAGGGCCAGGCTCTCCCGTTCGGCCTCGCCCAGGCTGTAGGAGATGTTCTCGGTGAGGTATTCCTGGAGCTCGGGCTTGGTCCAGCCGATGGTGCGCCAGGCCTCGTCCACCATGGCGGTCAGGTTCTGCCTGCCCATCTCCAGGCTCTTGTGGAAGAACGGGCCGGCGCCGCCGGGCACCCCCAGGGCCGGCGCGTCCTCGCGCACCAGCCACAGGGCGAACACGAACGGCAGGCCGGTCCAGGCGTGCCACTCCTCGGCCAGGTCCAGCACCAGCAGACCTTCCCGCCGGGCCCGCATGGCCACGTCGCCGATCATCAGGGCCGCGTCGCAGCGCTTGAGCATGGCCGCCTGGTCCGGTTCCATGTCCACCACTTCGGGCGAGACACCGAACCGCTCGCGCAGCAGGATCTGGCTCAGGACCACGGAGGTGCGGGAGGAGGTGTCCAGCGCCAGGGTGGTGATCTCCTCGGGCGGGACCTTGGACAGCACCACCACCGAGCGCACCCGCTTGGGCGAGGCGATGCAGAGGCCGGGGACGATCTGCAGGCCGGGGATCCGCAGGTATTCGATGGAGCTGATCAGGCCGGCGTCCACCTGGCCGTCCCGCAGCCGGTCGGCGCACTGGGAGGGGACTTGGAATTTCAGATGGAAGTGCTCGAATCCCAGGCCATGCTTGAACCCGTAGTTCAGCGGCGCGGCGTTCAGGTAATCGATGATGGATATGCGGAAGATACGATCGGTAGGCATTTCCCAAGTTTAAACCCGCCCCGCCCCCCGGGTGGGATCAATCCTGAACGCTGACTCCCGGGTTTTCCATTTAGACTCGTTCCATGGGCGTTCTTGCGCACGACTCCCCGGCCTTCGCCATCGCCCTGCCTCCGGGCTACCGGGCGGAGGACATGCTGGCCTACCACGGGCGGGATCCCCTGAGCCTGTCCGAGCGGGTGGAAGGGATGACCCTGGTCAAGGCGATGGCGGTGGACGGCCGGGGGGTGGCGCTGGCCATCGCGTTCCAGGGCGCGGAAGCGGTCTGCCGGGTGCTGGCGCCGGCGGCGCCCGGCCCGGAGCTGCTGGCCGCCGTCCGCCGGCGGGCGGAGCGGATGCTCGGGCTGGAGACCGACCCGGCCGCGTTCGAACGGTTCGTGCTGGGCACCCCCCTGGAAGCGCTGGTGGCCGCCCGGCCCGGATTGCGCATCCCGCTCACCGCCGACGTATGGGAGGCCCTGGTCTGGGCCATCCTCGGCCAGCAGGTGAACCTGGCCTTCGCCTACACCATGCGCCGCCGGCTGACCGGACTGTGCGGGGGCGGCGCCGCGGGGCTGCGGGTGCATCCCACCGCCGCGCAGGTGGCGGCCCTGGAGCCCGAGGCGCTCAAGCCGCTGCAGTTCTCCCGGAGCAAGGCGGAATACCTCATCGGCCTGGCCCGGAAGGTGGCCGGCGGCGAGCTGCCGCTGGAGGCCCTGCCGGACTGCGAAGCCGGCCCGGCCGCCGCGCTGCTGGCGGCGGAGCGGGGCATCGGCCCCTGGACCACCCACTACGTGCTGATGCGCGGCTGCGGCTTCGCCGACTGCGTGCCGCTGGGCGATGCCGGCCTGACCCTGGCGCTCCAGCGCCAGCACCAAATGGACCACCGGCCCACGGTCAAGGAGACCGCCGCGCTCATGGCCCCCTTCGCCCCGCACCGGAGCCTGGCCACCTTCCACCTCTGGGCCAGCCTGAAAGGAGTCCCCGCATGAGACCTTGGCTGCATGTGATCCCGAGCCCCCTGGGGCCCATCGACGCGGCCGTGGACGCCGCCGGCGCGGTGGCCTACCTCTGCTTCACCCGCCCCGTGCAGCGGATGTCCAGGCCCCTGGACCGGGACCCGGCCGGCCTGAGCCTGGACCCCCGGGCGCTGGAGCCGGTGCGGCGCCAGCTGGACCAGTACTTCCGCGGCGAGCGCCGGGACTTCGACCTGCCCCTGGCATTGCGCGGCACCCCGTTCCAGCTGCGGGTCTGGGCCGAGCTCCAGCGGATCCCCTACGGGACCACCATCAGCTACGGCGAGCTGGCTCGGCGCCTGGGCGACCCCAACCTGACCCGGGCGGTGGGCGCGGCCAACGGCGCCAACCCGGTGTCGATCATCGTGCCCTGCCACCGGGTGATCGGCGCGGACGGCAGTCTCATTGGCTACGGCGGGGGGCTGGAGAACAAGCGGGCGCTGCTGGCCCTGGAACAGGGGTCGCGGCCCATCGAGACCCCGCTGTTTCCGGGCCTTGTCCTGGCAGAAAGTTCAGTCAGGTCACCTTCGTAGAGCGAGATCAACCTCCAGCTGGTGCACCACCGACGCAAGGTAGGCCCGTACCTGATCCTCGGTGGGCTTGGAGAACAAGTCTTCGATCCGGGCGGCCGCCAGCGTGGGCTGATCCAGTTCCGCCCTGGTAGCGCGAATGATGCCGACAAGTTCATCGACAGGCCGGGGGCGAAAGAGTTGACAGACCCGATCGGTCTGGGCCTCAAGGTCCGTCGAAAAGATGACGGGATACAGAAGGAGACGTAGCACCCCTGCGCAGTCCTGCCGCCGTTCATCGTCCGGGTTGTTCATGATCGGATTGGAGCACGTTGGGTCAGCGCTTTCCAGCCTTAATCGGAGGCCCCGTCCTTGATGAGATCGACCGCTGGGTCGCAGGAGCAATCCTTGAAGGCCAGGCCTTCTTGCCGTGGCCGTCTCGCCCGGTCCGCGCTTCTGGTCTCAACGAGAAGTTCACCAGGCCGCTGGGCGCCAAGTACGGCCAGACCGCCGAGAACACCTGCGGCACGGGCGCCTTCATGATGAAGGAATGGGTCCTGAACGACCATCACACCCTGGTGGCCAACCCCGGCTATTGGCGTGGACAACGCCGTCTTCGCCGCTCTGGACCAGGGCCGTTCCGAGACCAATCTGGTCAAGCGCGCCAAGCTCTACAACGCGCTGGAGAAGAAGATCGTGGTGGACGAGGCGGCCTGGCTGCCCATGTTCTCCATGAGGCACCTCTACGTGGTCCAGCCCAAGGTCAAGAAGTTCGTGGTGCCCTGGAACGGCTGGTTCGATATGCCGAAGCTGGTTCAAGCTTCGGCGATGAATGGCTCTCTGGTCTTCCGGTGGGTGAGGTTCTACCGTCGGCCCCATGGATCGACCAATCGCCGTTGGAAGAAGCCAGGAAAGGCCCGAACATGATCATCACCTCCCATGCAGGTCACTGAACCGATGAACGCCGGGAACCTTACTCTCGCCGTCTATCAGGACATCCAATCCGGAATCGTCACCCTGCTGGAATCCGCCCGGATCGCCGCCGCACGCAGCGTCAATGCCCTGATGACGGCCAGCTACTGGGAAATCGGACGGCGCATTGTCGCCTGCGAACAAGGCGGAGAGGAGCGGGCTGGATATGGGGAGGCCCTGATCCGGCGTCTTGCCGTGGATCTGACCCAGCGCTTCGGACGTGGTTTCTCCGAACGTAACCTCGAGCAAATGAGGAAGTTCCATATCTCCTGGCCAATTCCGCAGACGGTGTCTGCGGAATTCACCGACCTCGCCGGCATGGCCCGCCGCTTCCCCCTCCCCTGGTCGGCCTATGTCTGCCTGCTCTCGGTCCGGGATCCCGCCGCCCGCGCCTTCTACGAAGCCGAGGCCCTGAGGGGTGGCTGGTCCGTGCGCCAGCTGGACCGCCAGGTCAACAGCATGCTCTACGAACGCGCACTCCTCTCGCGGAACAAGGTCGCCATGCTGGAACAGGGGGCGCTGACCAGGCCGGGCGACCGCATGACCCCCGAGGAAGCCATCAGGGACCCGTTCGTCCTGGAGTTCCTGGACCTCGAGGACACCTATTCCGAATCCGAACTGGAGGCTGCGCTGATCCAGCACCTGGCGGACTTCCTGCTCGAACTGGGCGACGGCTTCACTTTCGATGGAACGCACCCGCCGCGAGCTGGAACTGCGCCAACGGCCCGCGCTTCCGGAACCGCCCCGGCCCGCGCCCCGGAAACGAAGCCCCACCCCGCGAAGGCCGAGGCTCAAAGAGGTAACCTGAACCGCCCGATCAAACGACCCCTTTCCGACCGGGGTGCGACAAGAAGATCATGGTTTCCGGCCGACCCAGGCAATAATGACTCATGCGGCTACCTGAACTTCTCGGCGACGGGGCCCTGGTCTGGGACATCACCCGGAACCTGGCCCTCAACGGCCTGGGCGCCTACCTGGTGACCCGGCTGCACTCGGTGCGCCGCGCCATCACCGAATCGCACTACCATGGCCCGGACAAGCTGGTGCTGGCCCTGGTGTTCGGGGGCTTCTCCGCGGCGGGCAACTTCATCGGGATCCCGGTGCTGGGCGCCCTGGCCAATACCCGGATCGTCGGCCCCATCGCCGGCGGGCTGATCGGCGGACCGCTGGTGGGCCTCGGCGCCGGGTTCCTGGGCGGGGTGGTGCGCTACTCCCTGGGCGGCTACACCGCCATGGCCTCCATGCTGGCCAACATCTGCGCCGGGCTGATCGGCGGCCTGGTCTACTGGCGGCTGGGGGCCCGGCGCATCACCGTGCCGGTGGCCCTGGCCACCGCCGTCCTGGCCGAACTCAACCTCAAGCTCTGGATCCTGGCCCTGTCCAAGCCCTTCCACCTGGCCTGGCAGCTGGAGCAGACCATCGCGCTCCCCACCATCCTCGGCAACGCCGCCGCCGTGGGCATCTTCATCCTGGTGGTGCGCGACGTGTACCGTGAGCAGGAGAAGGTCCAGGCCTACGCCACCCAGCAGGCCCTGCTGGCCCATGCGGAACTGCGGGCGCTCAAGGCCCAGGTCAACCCGCACTTCCTGTTCAACACCCTCTCCACCGTGGGCGCCCTCACTCGCAGCGACCCGGACGCGGCCCGGGGGATGGTCAAGGACCTTTCGGTCTTCCTCCGGCGGTCCCTGGACCGGGGGGAGGAGATGGGCACCCTGGGCGGCGAACTGGAGACGGTGGCGCTCTACCTGCGCCTGGAACAGGCCCGCTTCGGCGGCCGGGTGCGGCAGGACATCCAGGTTCCCGAGGAACTGCTGGGCCAGCCCCTGCCGGTGTTCACCCTGCAGCCCCTGGTGGAGAACGCCATCAAGCACGGGATCGGGCCCAGGCGGGAGGGCGGCACGGTCACGGTCCGCGCCGGCCGGGGGCGGGAAGGCACCTGGATCGAGGTGCGGGACGACGGCCTGGGCATCCCCGCCGAGGACCTGGACCGGCTGAACGCCGGCGGCGGGGCCCCCTCCGGCAGCGGGATGGGCATCGGCCTGCAGAACATCCACCGGCGCCTGCAGATCATCTTCGGCCCGGGCTCGGGGCTCCGCCTCAGCAGCGACGGCGGCACCACCGCCCGGCTCACCCTGCCGGCCCAGCCGTGACCAGGGTCCGGGTGGTGATCGTCGATGACGAGCCGCTGATCTGCGGCGAGCTCCAGTGCCTGCTGGAGGCCCAGGGCTGGGCCCGGGTGGTGGGGGTCTTCCATGACGGCGCCCGGGCCCTGGCCTTCCTGGAGGAGGAGGAGGCGGACCTGGCCTTCCTGGACATCCAGATGCCGGAACTGGACGGCCTGCAGCTGGCCCGGCGGCTGCAGGCGTTCCCCAGGCCGCCGCGGGTGGTGTTCGTGACCGCCTTCAGCCAGTTCGCCCTGGAGGCGTTCGGCGTGCAGGCCATGGACTACCTGCTGAAACCGTTCGACGAGGCCGACCTGCTGCGGATCCGGGACCGGGTGGCCCGGGCCGGCCTGGAGCGGGGCGGCCCTCCGGCGCCGCCCTGGCCCAGGACCGTCCTGGTGGAAACCGGCACCGGCTTCGACGTGGTGCCGGTGGACCGGATCCGGATGATCGTCGCCCGGGAGCGGGAGGTGCACCTGGAGACCCTGGACGGGCGCATCCGGCCCACCCGCACCCGGCTCACCGAATACGAGGCCAAGCTCGACCCGGGCCGCTTCCTGCGCTGCCACCGGAACTACATCGTCAGCCTGGACCAGGTGCAGCAGCTCACCCCCTGGTTCAACCACGGCTTCCTGCTCCGGCTCAAGCCCCTGAAGGACGGCGCGCCGGCGGAGATCCCGGTGGGCCGCAGCTACCTGCCGCAGCTCAAGAGCGTGTTCGGCTTCTGAACGGTCCGGGCCGCTGGTGGCTGCCCCGGGGCCGCTGGTGGCCCCATTGGTGCCGCTGGTAGGCCCGTACTGGACCCGGGTCCCGCATGTGCCCGGAATGGAGTTGTTTCCGGGCCAGGGCCCGGGCCCGGGAGGCACCGACATGGAACGCAAGAAGCTGATCGCGCTCATCGCCGCGTTCGCGGCCCTGGCGGCCATCCTCTGGCTCACGCCGGCGGTGAAGGGGCTCAGCCATGAAGGCAAGGCCGCCATGGGGGTGGGGGTGTTCGCCATCATCGTCTGGGTGACCCAGGCGCTGGAGGACGCCATGAGCGGACTGGTGATCGTCTTCCTGCTGGCGGCCCTGAACGCCACCAGCCTGGTGGGGGCCTTCTCCGGCTACGCCAACACGGCGCTCTGGCTGATCGTGATCGGCTTCATCATGGCCGGCTGCATGGAGAAGTCCGGCTTCTCCAAGCGGGTGGCGCTGACCCTGGTCAGCCTGGCCGGGGGCGGCGCGGTGAAGGTCTACTGGGCCGTGGCCCTGGTCATGGCGATCATGACCTTCCTGGTGCCCTCCATCACCGCCCGCACCCTGCTGATGCTGCCGATCATCATGGGCATCGGCCAGGCCTTCAAGGCCGAGCAGGGCAAGAGCAACATCATGAAGGCGCTCATGTTCATCGTCGCCATGAGCGGCACCATGATGAGCCTGGGCGTGCTCACCGCGCACGTGGGCAACCCCATCACCGTGGGCCTGATCGAGGCCGCCACCAAGAAGACCATCTCCTGGTCCGCGTGGTTCCGGGTGGGCGGGCTGCCTGCCTTCGGCCTGGCCTTCCTGTCGGTCTACGTCCTGCGCCTGCTGTTCCCGCCAGAGATCAAGACCCTCGGCTCCGGCTCGGACTACGTCAAGGGCGAACTGCGGGCCATGGGCCCGTTCTCCCGGGCCGAGCTCTATACCCTGGTGGTGTTCCTGCTGACCCTGGCGATGTGGGCCACCGACTCGTTCCACAAGATCAACGTGGTGATCGTCGGCCTGGCTTCGGTCATCGTCCTGCTCTGGCCGGCCCGGGGCATCATGGGCTGGAAGGAAGCCCAGTCCCGGGTTCCCTGGAACGTGTTCGTGCTGTACGGCGCCGGCCTGTCCATGGGCGCGGCCCTGGCCTCCAGCGGCGCCGCCAAGTGGATGGCGGGCACCCTGCTGGGTCCGCTCATGGGGCTGCCGCACGTGGCCCAGCTGATCATCATCCTCTGGGTCATCACCATCCTGCAGGTGTTCTTCACCGGCGGCGGGCCCAAGACCACCGCCCTGACCCCCATCATCATCGCCCACGCGGTGAGCATCGGCGCCGACCCCATGGCCTTCGCCCTGGTCCTGGGCATGAACATGGTCCACCAGTACCTGCTGCCGGTCACCAACATGCCCAACGCCGTGGCCATGGGCAGCGGCCACATCACCTCCAGGGAGATGATGAAGACCGGCGCGGTGATGAGCCTGCTCTCGGCCTGTTTCATGACGGTCATGGCCCTGACCTACTGGTCGTGGCTCGGCCTGACGAGGTGATCCCATGGAAGCGGCCCTGACCAGCATTCTCGATGACCTGCGCCGGGCGGTGGGGGCCGGGCACGTGCTCGACTCCGGCCTGGACCGGTTCGGCTATTCCTACGATTCCTCCTTCCTGCCCCTGGTGCCGGCGCGCCTGCCCGACCTGGTGGTGCGGCCCCGCACCGCCGGAGAGGTGTCGGCCGTCATGGCCCTGGCCCACGCCCACGGGATCCCGGTCACCCCCCGGGGCGCCGCCAGCGGCCGCACCGGAGGCTCCGTGCCCCAGGCCGGCGGCATCGTCCTGGCCCTGGACCGCATGACCAGCATCCTGGAGATCGACGAAAGCAACATGATGGTCACGGTGGAGCCGGGCGTGCGCACCATGGACCTGTACGAGGCCTGCGCCGCCCGCGGGCTGTTCTACCCGCCCGACCCGGCCAGCTGGAAATTCTGCACCATCGGCGGCAACATCGCCGAGAACGCCGGCGGCATGCGGGCGGTGAAGTACGGCGTCACCCACGACTACGTCATGGGCCTGCAGGTGGTCCTGGCCGACGGCACCCTGCTGGAGACCGGCGGCAAGGCCATCAAGAACGTCACCGGCTACGACCTCACCAGCCTGTTCACCGGCTCCGAAGGCACCCTGGGCGTGATCACCCGGATCCTGCTGCGGCTGATCCCCATGCCCAAGGCGCGGGGCGTGATCCGCATCCTGTTCCGGTCCATGGATGACGGCTGCGCCACGGTGCAGCGCATGCTGCAGGAGGACATCGTCCCGTCGGTGGCCGAGATCATGGACGAGATCAGCCTCAAGGCGGTGGCCACCCGCCGGAGCATGGACCTGCCGGCGGGTTCCGCCTGCTGCGTGCTGATCGAGGTGGACGGAGAGGACGCGGCGTCCCTGGAATCCCAGTCCCGGCGCATCGAGGCGGTGGCCGCGGCCTGCGGCAGCCTGGATTTCCGGGTGGCCCAGAGCCAGGCCGAGGCCGACGAGCTGTGGGCGGTGCGCCGGGGCCTCAGCTCCGCCGTGGCGGCCCTGGCGCCCAACCGCCTGGGCGAGGACATCTCGGTGCCCCGGGGCGCCTTCCCCGAGGTGGTGCGCAGGATCCGCGCGATCGCCGAGAAGTACGCCCTGGCCATCCCGGTGTTCGGCCACGCCGGGGACGGCAACCTGCACCCCTCGGTGCTCTGCGACCTGGGCGACCCCGAGCAGGCCGGGCGGGTGCACCAGGCCGTCGACGAGATCTTCCTGGCGGCGCTGGCGGTGGGCGGCACGCTTTCCGGAGAGCACGGCATCGGCCTCACCAAGCGCCCCTACCTGGAACAGGCCCTCGGCGCCGCGGGCGTGCGCGCCCTCCGGGCCGTCAAGTCGGGCCTCGATCCCAAGGGCATCCTCAACCCGGGGAAGATATGGTGAACCGGAACCTGCTGAAGGAGGCCAAGGACCTCGCCGCCGGCTGCGACCGCTGCGGCACCTGCCTCACCGTCTGCCCCCTGTTCAAGGTGCAGGACCTGGAGCGGGTCAGCGCCCGGGGCAAGAACGCCATCGCCCGGGGCCTGGCCGAAGGGGGCCTGGAGCCCGGGCCGGAGGCGCGGGCGGCGGTGGAATTCTGCCTGCTGTGCCGGGCCTGCGCCGACAACTGTCCGAACAAGGTGCCCACCGACGAGGCGATGATCCGGGTCCGGCAGCACTTCACCGACGCCGCCGGGGGGCCGACTGCCAAGTACGTACTCCTGGGCGGGGTTCTGCGCAGCCGGAGGATGGTCCGGCTGGGCTCCCTGTCCCTGGGGCTGATGCGGCGCCTGGGCCTGCTGCGGTTCCTGCCCGCGGCCCTGGGGGTGGCCCGGGAATTCCCCCGCAGCGCGTTCCTGGAGGCCTTCGCCGGCCCCGCGGCCCTGGGCGGCCAGGCCCCGGCCAGCGCCGCGCCTCTGGGCGGGCGGGTGGCGTACTTCCAGGGTTGCGGCATGCGGATGATGTTTCCCGACGCCGCCCGCAGCACCCTCGCCCTGCTGTCCGGGATCGCCCCGGCCACGGCCCGGGACAACGTCTGCTGCGGCCTGCCGCACCTGGCCCACGGCATGGGCGGAACCTTCCTCCAGCTGGCCCGGGAGAACATCGCCCTGTACGAGGACGCGGACATCGTCGTGACCGATTGCGCCAGCTGCGGCGGCGCCCTGAAGCACCTGGCCGGGCACTTCGAGGCCGACCCCGTGTGGAAGGACCGGGCCGCGGCCTTCAGCGCCAAGGTCATGGACCTCACCGAGTACCTGGTGCGCGCCGGCTACCGGAGCGCCGGGAAGCGCGACCTCACCTTCACCTTCCACGACCCCTGCCACCTGGCCCGGGGCCAGGGCATCCGCGCCCAGCCCCGCCAGCTGCTGGCGGACGCCGGCACCCTGGTGGAGATGGCCGAGTCCGACAGCTGCTGCGGCGGGGCCGGCACCTTCCACATGGATCACCCGGAGACCGCCGGCCTCATCCTCGACCGGAAACGCCGGAACATCGAACAGACCGGCGCCCAGGTGGTGGTCACCGCCTGCCCGGGCTGCCTGATCCAGCTCACCCGCGCCGCGGAGGCCAGTGGCGGCAAGTTCAAGGCCATGCACATCAGCCAGGTGATCTGATCCATGGGTGCCGCCCGCCCGCTGTTCGCATGAATTCGCTTCGGGATACCAGGAAAGGACATTTACTTCATCGCCGGCCCTTCCATTCTCAAGATGGACCCATCGCTGAGAAGGAAACGCCATGAAGACCCATTTCGTCCCGGGGGCGGCGCTGGCCATCCTGATGATCGGCCTGCCGGCCTCGATGCTCGGCTGCGGGGGCTCCGGGGGCGGGGCCGCGGCGCAGGCGCCCGCCGCGCCGACGGTGGCCATCGGCGGCACCACCACCACCGCCGTCTCCGGCCCGGTGACCCTGACGTTCAGCTTCAGCGACCCCATAAATGCCTTCCCTGCCAGCGCGGTCACGGTGACTAACGGGACCGCGGCGGCCGCCGCCACCCTGCAGGACGCCCGGCACTGCACCCTGGTGGTCACCCCCACCGCGGCCAGTTCGGGCACCATGACCATCCAGGTGGCCGCGGGCGCCTTCACCGATGCGGCGGGCCTCGCCAACACCGCCGCCGTCAGCGCCAGCCAGCCCTTCGACACCATCCAGCCGCCCGCCGGCTGGGTGCTGTCCTGGAGCGACGAATTCAACGGCCCGGACGGGTCCGCCCCGGATCCCGCCCACTGGACCTATGACCTCGGCAACGGCCCCGGCCAGGACGGCTGGGGCAACGGCGAGCTGGAGTCCTACACCAGCCGGCCCGCCAACGTCCGGATCCTGGCCGGCAATCTGGTGATCACCGCCAACCAGGAGACCTTCACCGGCGCCGATGGCGTCACCTGTGCCTACACCTCGGCCCGGCTCAAGACCCTGGGCCTGTTCGCCCAGGAGTACGGGCGCTTCGAAGCGCGCATCAGGCTCCCGGCCGGGCAGGGCATGTGGCCGGCGTTCTGGCTCCTGGGCAGCAACTTCGGCGCCACCTCCGGCTGGCCCGACTGCGGCGAGATCGACATCATGGAGAACATCGGCCGGGAGCCGGCCATCAACCACGGCAGCGCCCACGGGCCGGGCTACTCCGGCGGCGCCGCGCTCAGCACGGCGCTCACGCTGGCGGAGCCGCTCTCTGCGGACTACCACCTCTACGCCATCGAGTGGAGTTCCGCCGGAAT
>Ga0316217_10002491_pt1 | contig 22084 bp, 20 predicted proteins | sample 1anoAmetaG_FD_203633 | JGI IMG/M metagenome (GOLD analysis project Ga0316217, IMG submission 203633) | Freshwater microbial communities from Trout Bog Lake, Wisconsin, USA - 1anoA | ecosystem: Environmental > Aquatic > Freshwater > Lake > Hypolimnion/Profundal zone | place: USA: Wisconsin...
GGTCGCGCTTCCCGCAGGATGATCCTCACGCTCGCCGCGGCAACCCGTTCAGCAGGTCAGGCTATGACCCCGCTCTTGCAGATCACTGACGCCACACGCTTGACAAGCACGTAATCTTTTGGTCCAGAGACCACTTGGCCGGTGGATTGTTCTCAATCCCCCTGCGCTTGCCGTGAAACAGAGCGGTGACGGATGCGGTAAACCCGGCCCAGTTTGCCGTAATCGATCATCTTTGTGAGCAGCGGGAATTTACGCATCAGCCGGGCATGACGCGCGCTGCACCCGAGCGAGCTTTCCCACGGGTTGCGCTGCGCTTGACCCGTGGCTACATTCCAATCGCCCCGCCGGGGCTGGAATCCACTGGGGTGATGACGCACGCACTGCCAATAAAAGCGCGGCCTGCCCTGGCTGCTTGCCGCGCAACATTCCGTTCATTTTACCCCGACCATCGCCTGCACGACGTTGTTGGCGGATTCCGGGCCTTCCCAATAAAGGTAATATTCGCGGAGTTCGCCGGTGGGCGTTTGCTGGTTCTGGAAGACCACCGGCATCGCCTTGTCAAAAGCCTTCTTCATGGAACTCACTGGCCCGGTATAAAGCACCGTGGCGCAATGGAACGCCTCAAGCTTGCGCACCTGAAAGTCGCCCACCGGTTGCGCGGCGTCGGTCACGACGATGCCGACGTCGAGTGTAAACGGCAGGCTGTTGTCTTCAGCCACGCCGCGATAAACCATGATCACTGGCCCATCCACGGGGACGGCGTTTTGCTTCAGGGTCGTCATCAGTGCGGGGATCAATTCCTCAATCGCCTTGCCCAATTCCGCAAACGTCGTCTGCTTGGAGCGGAAGAAATAAGTCTTGGCCGCCATGGTCTGTATGTTGACTTCGCCGACCATCGGCGCGGGCTGGGTGGCGGGCGCGGGATTAAGCCCGTCGGCAGCCAGAGCGTAAACGCCGCAGAATGCGAGCACCATCAGGACGAGAAGTTGGACGCGTGAATTGCTGGACATATTGGTCTCCTTTCGACAGGCATTTTAACCAATCAGGTTACGCAGGCCAACTTTGCCGCGTTGCTGATTGACGTAAGCCCCCAGCTTGGGATCAGCCCGCAAAAAGCCGACGATCTGCCCGGTGCTTGACCCCAGCCGGGAGGCGGCGGCCGAAACGCTCCAGCCTGCCGACTGCAAAACATCCAGCACGCGCGACATCACCAGCAGATAATCTTTCATCTTGGCGGTGGCATCCAAGCCCGCGCCGGCCAAGGCAATGGTTTGATCCTTGGCCACCGGCTGGCGAAAATGCAGGGCCAGTTGATAGCGTAACCGCTGCAAGGCGAGCGCTTTATTGCGATGCTGCGAGCGCGATTCCGTGGCCACCGCCGACAGCCCCGACGCCGGATGGCTGATCCGCACCGCCGAGCTGGTTTTATTGCGTTTCTGCCCGCCCGGCCCGCTGGCGCGATAGGTTTCCACCCGGCATTCGGCCAAAAGCCGCTGAACGTCAAGCTGGAAAAGCTGTTCCACCATTTTTGGTATCTTGTAACAGAGCTAACACGATCTTAATACAACGCCAACAATCCGTTCTTAACATTTCTGATTGCCTGAAGATGGGTTATCGTAAGTAACCTGTCGGATCCAGGCGTAGGACGAAACTTTACTCGATTTACGAGGAGAAGGACGCATGTTCAAATTTGTGAAGTATGCAGTGGCGGCGGTGGTGATCAGTTCCAGCATGGCTCTGGCGGATGTCAGCCTTAAGGGCCAGGGGGCGACGTTCCCCGAACCCTTGTATCAGACTTGGGTTGGCAAATTCCATGACGCCAATGCCGATATCAAGATTGACTACCAAGGCACCGGCTCTGGCGGCGGCATTAAGGCGATCATCGACAAGACCGTCGATTTCGCCGGTTCCGACGTGACCCTAACCAAGAAGGAAATGGAAAGTGCCGGCGATGTGATTTACATCCCCACCGTGGCTGGCGCTGTCGTGGCGGCGTACAACCTGCCGAATTTCAGCGGCGATCTGAACCTCAGCGGTCCGGTGATTGCCGATATCTATCTGGGCAAAATCACCAAGTGGAATGATGCGGCGATTACCGCCCTCAATCCCGGCGCGACCCTGCCCGACTTGGTCATCACCCCGGTTTTCCGCAGCGATGGCAGCGGCACCAACGCGGTGTTCACCAGCTACCTTTCCAAAGTCAGCACCGACTTTAATGACAAGGTTGGCCATGGCAAATCGGTCAAGCTTCCTGAAGGCGTTGGCCAAGGTGCCGAAAAGAACAATGGCGTGGCCCAGAAGGTAAAGGATGTTCCGGGCGCGATTGGCTACATCGAACTGGTGTACGCCATGAGCAACAAGATTTCCGCCGCCAACATCCAGAACGCCGATGGCAAATTTGTCAAGCCGACGATTGCTTCGGTGGTCGCCGCCGAAGCTTCAGCGGATTCGATCCCGGCCGACATCCTCAACCAAAAGGGCGAAGCCGCCTATCCGATCGCGGCGTTTACCTACATTTTGGTTCACAAGGAACTGTCGTATGTGGGCGATAAGGCCAAGGCCGATGCCCTGGTGAAATTCCTGCTGTGGGCCGAAGCCGATGGCCAGAAGCTGGCCGGCGACCAATATTATGCCCCGCTGCCGGAAGCGGTTGCCACCAAAGTCCAGCAAGCCATCAGCTCGCTGACTTTCAACGGTCAGCCGGTGAAATAATTGGGATTGGCTCAAGCATTAGCCAATAATCGGCGGGGGCAGGTAGGCAATACCTGCCCCCGTCTTCTGTTGAGAATTCGCCGTGAATCGCGTATCAATTTCGCTTAGCCGATGACCCAAACCACGCCATCCGCGCCGCAGTCTTCGCCGCCGGCCTCGCCGGGGTTTGAATCACCGCGCCAGCGGTTGATTCATGGCGACTCGATCATGCACGGCCTGTCTTTGTTGGGTGGGCTGGTGATCCTGGTCATGCTGGCCGGGCTGCTGTTCGTGCTGATTACCGCCGCGGTTCCCAGCATGAAAAAGTTTGGTTGGAGTTTCCTCACCGGCCGGGTTTGGCAACCCAACGAAATTGAAGTCGCCGTGCATACACCCGATGGCAAAGTCGTCAAGGATGCTGATGGCGAAATCGTCACCCAAACCATCCCGGCCAAATTCGGCGCTTTGCCGGTGATCTTTGGCACCATCGTCAGTTCGGCGATCGCGCTGGTGCTGGCGGTGCCGCTGAGTTTTGGCGCGGCTATGTTTCTGGTGCGGATCGCGCCGCGGCGGCTGGTCGCGCCAGTTTCGTTTCTCATCGAATTTCTGGCAGCCATCCCCAGCATCGCTTACGGCATCTGGGGTATGTTCGTGCTAACGCCCTTCCTGATGAATTATGTCGAGCGCGGCCCGCTGCAAAAATGGGCGCACACCCCGCTGGTTTCCTGGCTTTATTTCGATTCCCACGGCACACGCTATTACTGCACCGGCAGCGATATGCTTTGCGGCGGTTTGGTGCTGGCGATTATGATCATCCCCATCATCACCGCCATCAGCCGCGATATTTTGCGTGCCGTGCCGCGGGCGCAGGTGGAAGGCACTATTGCCTTGGGCGCTACTTGGTGGCAAAGCGCCACCGAGATGTTCAAATTCAGCCGCAGCGGTTTGTTCGGCGCGGTGATGCTGGGCCTGGCCCGTGCCGCCGGTGAAACCATGGCGGTGACCATGGTGATAGGCAACACGCCGCGCATCGCCTTGTCGCTGTTTTCGCAGGCACAAACCATGGCCAGTTTGCTGGCCAGCAAATTCGTTGAAGCCGAAGATCTGGAACGCTCGGCGTTGCTGGAAGTCGGCTTGATCCTGCTGATCATGTCCCTGGTGTTTAACGTGGTCGCCCGTTGGCTGGTGGTTGGCAAGGATTCACGCAGCGCCGCGGCGCATTAACTACCCATGACACAGATTTCCGCACCAGCTTCGATCAACCTGATTGGTAAGAGGAATACCAGTGCGCACGTTGTCAGCCGAGCGATGTACGCCACGTGCATCGTCTTCGCGGTGATCATCCTGGCCATCCTGGCGATTGTCACGGGTTACCTGCTGTTTATCGGCATCTCCAACTTCATCTGGCACGATGGCGGCTGGGGGCAGATATTCACCCACTGGCATGGCAGTCTTTCGTTCTTTTACCGCGAACCGATTTCCGACCGTAAAGACGCGCTGTTCCCCGGCGGCATGGCCAATGGCGTGCTCGGAACCATCGTGCTGATCGGCCTGGCCAGCATCGTCGGCATCCCGCTGGGAATGTTGTGCGGGGTTTATCTCGCCGAATATGACCAGAAATCGTTCCTGACCGCCCCGGTGCGTTTTGTCGCCGACGTAGTCGCTGGCGTGCCCAGCATCGTCGTGGGCATCTTGTTTTACGAACTGCTGGTGCTGCCCTTCCATCGCAACAGCGCCTGGGCCGGCGCGGCGGCACTGGCGTTTATCATGATCCCCATCATCGCCCGCACGACCGAAGAAATGCTCCGTCTGGTGCCCAACAGCTATCGCGAAGCTTCCATGGGGCTGGGTGGAACCAAAGCCGGCACGATTATGCGCGTGGTCATCCCCGCGGCACTGGGCAGCATCGTCACCGGTGTCATGCTGGCGGTGGCCCGCATCGCCGGCGAAACCGCGCCGCTGCTGTTTACCGTGGTGGGTAACAATTCCATCACCTGGAATTTGAACGATCGTTTCCCGGCGTTGACCGTGCAGGTCTACAACTACACCAACCGCAACACCCCGGAAGAAAAACTGTTGGCCTGGGGCGGTATCCTGGTGCTCATCAGCCTGATTTTCGTGCTCAATCTGGCCATCCGTTACGCCACGCGGCAGCGTGGTGGCGGGGCGCACTAAAAAATCTTCGGAATTTTCTTTCAAATCGCCTTTGCCATCTTTTCACGCGCCGCCAACGCGTTATAATCCCGCCGTCATCTCACCACGAATGTTTGTCGTGAGGTCACAAGGAGTAACCCAACGATGGTCAACGGCGACGATTTGATGCCCAAGGAATGCTTCTTCACCAAGGGCGTCGGACGCCATCAGCAGAAGCTCATGAGCTTTGAACTGGCCTTGCGCGCCGCGGGCATCCAGAAACAAAATCTGGTGCGCGTTTCCTCGATCTATCCGGTGAGTTGCAAGATCATCACCACGGTTGATGGCCTGCCCAAGCTCAAGCCCGGGCAGATTACCTTCGTGGTGCTGGCCGAGGCGGCCACCGATGAACCCAACCGGTTGATTTGCGCGGGATTGGGCTTGGCCGTTCCCAAGAATCACGTGCATGGCTATATCGCCGAGCATCATGGCTACGGGATGACGGAAAAGAAAACCGAAGACCTGTGTGAAGACCTGGCCGCGACCATGCTGGCCACCACGCTGGGGATTCCGTTTGACGCCGACAAGGCTTGGGACGAGCGCGAACAGCAGTACAAGATGAGCGGCGAATTCGTCCGCACGCGGGCGTTTGTGCAAACCGCCGAGGGCGATAAAACCGGGTTGTGGACCAGTGTGATTTCGGCGATCGTGTTTATTCTGTAATGTTTTTGGCCTGGCATGGGCAGTCGGCCCTTTTTCCCTTTTTTAGGATGATATTCGGAGATAGCAATGGTTGAGTTTCGTCAAAAGGTTTTGTTCGTCGGTTATGGCGCGGTGGCGCAATGCACGCTGCCCATATTGGAAAAGTACATCAAGGTGCCGCTGAGCAACATCACCGTCATGGATTTTGAGGACCGCTCGGAGATGCTCCGGCCATGGACCCAGCGTGGTGTGAAGTTTGTGCAGGATAAAGTCGCTCGCGAAAACATGGGCCAAACCCTCGGCAAATACCTGGCCAAGGGCGATGTGCTGATCGACTTGGCGTGGAACATCGACTGCTGCGAACTGCTGCAATGGTGCCACGAGCGCGGTGTGCTGTATGTCAATACTTCGGTGGAAATCTGGGATCCCTATGAAAACGCCGCCACCAAGACCCCGCAGCAACGCACGCTGTATTGGCGGCACATGAATATCCGCCGGCTCAAGGCTGCGTGGAAGGAAGCTGGCCCGACCGCGGTGCTGGAACACGGGGCGAACCCCGGCTTGATCTCCCATTTCACCAAGCAGGGTTTGCTGGACATTGGCAATCGTGTGCTGGCGGACAAAAAAGTCTCGGGGCGCGATGCCGATGAACTCCAGCAATTGATTAAGGATCAGGCCTTCAACAAGCTGGCGCAAAAGCTGGGCGTGAAAGTGATCCATTGCAGCGAACGTGACACGCAGATCACCGACAAGCCCAAGCAGGTGGATGAATTCCTTAACACCTGGAGCGTGGAAGGCTTCCGCGAGGAAGGCACCACCACTGCGGAAATGGGCTGGGGCACGCACGAAAAAGAATTGCCGCCGCTGGCTTACCAGCATGAAGAAGGCCCGCAGAACCAGATTTGCCTGGCGCGCATGGGCATCAACACCTGGGTCGCTTCCTGGGTGCCCAATTACACCATTACCGGCATGGTGGTGCGGCATGGTGAAGCGTTCACCATCTCTGACAAGCTGACGGTTTGGGAAAACGGCAAGGCGGTTTACCGCCCGACCGTGCATTACGCCTATTGCCCCTGCGATGGGGCCATCGCTTCGCTGAATGAGCTGCGCGGCTACGATTACCAGCTTCAGCCCAACTATCGCATCATGAGCGATGAGATCACCAGCGGGGCCGACATTCTGGGCGCGCTGCTGATGGGCCATGCGTATAACGCGTGGTGGACCGGCAGCGATTTGAGCATCGAGGAATCACGCCGCCTGGTGCCGCATCAGAATGCCACCACCATGCAGGTGGCGATTTCGGTCGTGGCGGCGGTGTCGTGGATGATTGAGAATCCCAACCGCGGCGTGGTGGTGCCGGACGATCTGCCGCACGATTACGTGCTGAAGATCGCCAAGCCGTACCTGGGCCAATGGATTTCCACGCCGTCGGATTGGACGCCACTCAAGCATTACAAGAACGCCTTCAACAACTACAACCGGCCGGCCATTGATCCCAGCGATCCATGGCAGTTTAAGAATTTCCTCATCGCCGATGGGGATTAAAGTGCCCCTGCGGGGCGACCACTACGCGGATAGGCACGCATTGGGAGAAGTATTATGACGCGCAACGAATTACAGAAGCTGGCCCGCAAGCACGGCACGCCGCTGTTCATCGTGGATCACAAACAGCTTCGCAAGAACTACGCCGAGTTCAAGAAATATCTGCCGCGCGTGCAGGCGTACTACGCTGTGAAGGCCAATCCCGATCCGGCCATTGTCGCCACGCTGTACAAGGCCGGGGCCAGTTTCGATGTGGCTTCGATGCCGGAATTTTTGATCGTTCACGAGAACATCAAGGATCTGCCAGCCAAAGAGCGGCAGGCTTTCATCTGGGACAAAATCATCTACGCCAACCCGATTAAGGCCAATGAATCCTTGCAGGAATTGGATCAATACAAGCCGCTGGTAACCTACGACAACCTGCACGAGATCAAAAAGATCAAGAAATACGCTCCGCATGCCGGTTTGGCGTTGCGCTTGAAGGTGCCCAACACCGGCGCCATGGTGGAACTATCCAGCAAATTCGGCTGCCCACCGGGCGAAGCGGTCGAGCTGATCCAAGCCGCCCATGATGCCGGGCTGACCGTCGAGGGATTGAGCTTCCACGTCGGCAGCCAAACCACCAATTACGAGAATTTCGTGCAGGCGCTAAGCTTGGCCGCCGGCATTTTCAACGAGGCCGCCGGCCGCGGCTTCAAACTGAAGCTGATCGACATTGGCGGTGGTTTCCCCGCCCACTATGACGACAGTGTCGGCCCGTTCCGCATTCTGGCCCGCAAAATCAATTCCGAACTGGATCGCCTGTTTCCCAAGGACATTGAGATTCTCGCCGAACCGGGCCGCTTCCTGGTCGCCACCAGCGGCACGCTGGTCGCCAAGATCATTGGCAAAGCCTTCCGCGACGGCAAATTGTGCTATTACATCAACGACGGCGTGTACCACACTTTCTCCGGCATCATCTTCGATCACTGCAAATACCATCTGAAGGCATTCAAGTCCGGCCCCACGCAGATTTGCTCGGTCTTCGGCCCCACGTGTGATGCCCTGGATACGATTTCCCTGGCCGAGGATCTGCCTGATTTGGAGTTGGACGATTTGCTGTACAGCCAAAACATCGGTGCCTACAGCCATGCCTCGGCCACGTATTTCAACGGTTTCCCACCGGCGCAAGTTTTGCATGTGAACCAGTAAAACCGCGGCTGTCTGCAATTTGAGATTTCAGATTTGAAATTCCAGAATACCCACTTCCGTGCAAATCCCCTAGAATCCGCCACTTGCCGGGGGAAATGAGGAAAGGATTGCTTATGCGTTGGGCGATGGCTGCGTTGTTGGCGTGCCTTTTAGGCTTAACAGCCAGTGTGCGTGCGGAGGTTCCGCTGGTGGCGTGGTGGGATATGGCTCTGGATGCGGCGCATCCCGATGTGCTGGTCGATCATGGGCCGCTCAAGCAGAACGGCGAAATCCACGGAGCACGGCTGATCGCCGATGCCGCGCGCGGACACGCGCTGGCGATTGATGGCGACACGCAGTACGTTTCGGTCAAGGGACCGAAGGCCAACGCGGTGCATGTGGCGTTTTCCGTCACCTGCTGGGTGAACGTGCAGCGACCGGCGGCCGAGGGGAAAAATATGTTTCTGGTGCGTAAGGGCAGCAATGCCGGCTGGCAGCTTGCCATGTCCGGCGGGCGGGCGTTTGTGCATGGCAACTGGGGCGGGGATTGGTATCAGCAGGGCACTGGCCCCAATGGCGCGGTGCCGCAAAAGCAGTGGGTGCATTATGCCATGACCTTCCAGAAGGGCGACAAGTGGCGGATTTATATCAACGGCAAGGAAGTTTTGGCCGCGTCATCGCCGTTTGCCATCTGGCCCAGTGATGAGGAAATGAAGATTGGCGGCACTGATTGGGCGGGGATGCTGAGTGATGTGAAGATTTATGCCGCGTCGCTCACGGCCGAGGAAATTCAGCAGGACATGAAAGGTACGTTGGCCACGCGGGCGGCCACGAATGCCGATTTTCCGGCGTCGGGTTATCCATGCTGGATGACGCTGGGGCGCTATGACATGCCCAAGGAGTTTGCCGGGTTTTGTTTTCGCGCCAAACAGACCGCGGTGCGCCAACCGGGGCCGGATGCGGTGGATTGGCCGGTGCTGCACATGAGCGACGGCACCAAGCTGTTCGAGAAGGGTGCCGAGCAGGTGTATGAATTCACTTTGAAGGAAGGCGGCAAATCGATGTCGCTGTTCCGCCGCGATGACGATCTGACGGTGGAGCCGGTGGGACTGTGGGTGCGTGCGCTCAAATGGCGCTGGGGGCAGAACTATATTTACACCAGCGAGCAGACGGTGCGAAGCTGGTCGGGGTATTACGAAATTTGGGTTTTCCCCGTGAAGATCACCGTCGGCGGCGATGGCAAGCTGCAAAGCGTTGCGTTGAAGCTCAAGGGCGAAACGATCTATAGCCGGCAGGAGGCGCTCAATTCGCTGACGCTGCTGGTGCCGGCCAACCCGGCCGGCGAGCAATATGAATTGAGCGTGAACGGTTTGCCGGCAGTTGGATTTGATGCGGGGATTAAGCCGATCCAGATGGGCAAGCCGGAATATGTACAGATCACCGGCGAAGTGTCGCCGTCGCCGGATGTGCATGTGGTGATCGGTGCGGCTCCCGAGATGTTCCCCCACCAAAAGGCATGGGACAAGGATATAGCCGGATTGAAAGACGCGGCGGCGTCGCTGGCGACAGCCGCGGCACCGGTGCCGGCCAATCCGGCCGCGCCGGGCACATCGGTCGGCACGAAGGTTTTCACCGTGGAAATGTCCGCGGGCATGAGCGGCGGACACTTTTTCAGTTCCGAGCAGGGGGCGGGATTCAAAGGCACCCCCGAGCAATATGCCCAGTTTTTGCACGATGTCGGCTATGACTTTGCCATCGAGAAGATCAACATCAGTACCCTCCGTAAGGGCGATGAGGCGTACGACAAGTGGTTCATCGCTCTGGCCCAGGCGGGCGTGGGCGGCATGTTGAATGTCGAGGGCTACAGCCATGAGGCCATGCTGGGCGGGCCGAATATCGCCTTTTATGCCGCCACCTTGCCCGAATGGCGGCGACCGTTGTACCGCGACTATCAGCTTGTCGCCGAGCATTTTGCGGCTTATCCGGCGTTTGGCGGCATCTTCACCGGTGCCGATAACGCCGGCTATGTGCCCTACTGGGATTGGGCCCCGCCGATTCCCAATCGCCCTTGGGCGCGGGCGCTGGCGGTGGCCCAAGGCACGCCCCGGCCTACGGTGCCGGTGGCCAAGTCCGATGGGCGCGGCAAAGATTACGAGCGCGACGCCAAGGATTATCGCCAGTTTCTCGATTTCATCGCCAACTACGATAAGACGTGGAGTTCCTACGGCTATTTTGCCAACGCGATCCGCGCCATTGATGAACGTCTGGCATTCACCATCGGCTCGTTCGGATCATCGCCCGGCGTGGGCGCTGAGGGTGGCTGGCCTTGGGCGACAGTGCCGTGCGGGCCGATCTTTAGCGGCCTGCCGGAGCAGACCGCCTACGACTGGAACGAAATGCCCAGTTCCAAGCCCATGCATAACGTGGCCCTGGTCGATCGCCTGCGCAGCTCTGATCCGGCCAAGCCCACCTGGTCGATCATTGATGAATTCGGCTTATTCGCCTGCCGCGAAGCCCGCCAACGCAACTATGCCCTGGTGCTGACGCGCGGCGTGCAGGCTGTGGGGGCGAATTTCCTGGCGCATACCACCGCCGGCGATGTTCCGCACGAGCAGGCTATCGTGAATGATGAGAAGGAACTCTATGCCTGGATTCATCGCTACGGCGGCATGTACGCGCAAATGAAGCCCATGGCCACCGCGGGCATTGTCTACGTTCACGAGCAGGCCATCGGCCGGCGCGCCACCGACGCCAAAAACAATTATACTGGCTCCCACGAAGGCAAGACCACCGAGGCGCTGTTCATGTGTCACGCGGCCGGCATTCCCGCCAAGCTCATCACTCCTGACGAGCTGCGCCGCGGCCCGCTGGATGTGAAAGTGCTGCTGCTGACCGGCCTGAATCGCTTCGACCCCTCGTGGGTGTGGTACGAAGGCCTGGAAAAACCGCTGGCGGATTTCGTCGCCGGCGGCGGGAAGATTATTGCCGATGATGAATCGGAATCGCCGGTGCCGGCCATCAAGCCGCCGCTACGGATCGCCTCCTACATCACGCAGAACATGGAAAGCCAAGCCCCACTGCTGTTTGATCGCAACCGCGACAACGTCGCGGCGCTGCGCCAGGCTCTGAAAGATGTGCCGCTGCCGGTAGCCCAATCCGATGAGCCGACGATTTGGGCGGTGCCCAGCCAGGCGGGCGATTGGCAATTTCTCACCGTGGTCAATTGGGGCTACGAGGCCGGCAAACCTGCCGACCAATTCGTCAAAGGCCAGACCGGCAAGCTGACGTGGAACACCGATCGGGTGATTTATGATGTGCATGAGCGCAAGGTACTGACCCGCGAAGAGGCAAGCAATGTGGACCTGACGCACGATGGTTTCCGCCTGTATGCCCTGCCGCCCAAGCCGATGGATGCCGAGCAGATCGAGCAAGCATTGACCGCCAACCCGCCAACCGCGGAACCGGCCCGGCCGACGTATGCCGGCTTGCCGATGGCTCGGCTATGGGCCGCATCGCCGCGTCCGCTGGTACTGGCGTTAACCCCCGAGCAATCCGCCAACGAAGCCGTCATGGCTTTGGCCAAGCGCGTGCAAGCCGTGGCATCCAAACATGGCCGCGACGCCGCCATCCGCTCAATCGCCCGCGGCGACGTAGTGGTAAGCCTCCAACCGCAGGAGTCGATTATGCATTATCCGCAATGGGCCACCATTGATGCCGATTTGGTGCTGTTAGGCTCCAGCGCGGATAACATCCTGATCCTAGACCAGGCCCGCGGCGGCCTGCTGCCGGCCGGACAGAAACAAGTGGTCACCGGCTCGCCATTTGTCGGCGAGCAATTGGTGCTGAATCTGATTGGCGCCAATGCGGCGGAGTTAGAGATGGCCGTGCAGGCGTTAGAGAAGGGAAAGGCAAGGTAGGGCGGGCTTCAGCCCGCCGCTTTCTACTTCGCCCGCTTCACCAAAAATCCCTTCACAAACTCAATCTGTGCCCGCGAGGCTTGGTAGGTGACGTTGCCGCCGTGGGTCATGCCGGGGACTTCGAGGTATCGCACGTTCTTCTTGTGCTTGTGCATCGCGGCCACGAAACGGTCGGAATGTTTGGCCTTGTTGACCGACAGATCCTTGTCGCCGTGGATTAGCAGATAGGGAATGTCCGGCATTTGCGCGGCTTGTTGCAGCGGGGAATTCTCTATCATCGCCGCGGTGAGATCACCGGGATAATCGCGGAAGGCGTGGCGAATGGTGGGCGGCACATCCGGGCGCTCGGTGAAGGAATATTCCAGATCGCACACCGGAAACAGCGCCAGACAGGCGGTGATGCGATGCGGCGAATAGCGCGTGTAGATCAGGGCCGACAAGCCGCCCATGCTGCTGCCGGCGATAATCAGGGGGATGTCGCTGGTCAGCTTGAAATGGTGATAGACCGAGGCGATCAGGCGATCGACAAACGCCCGCGCCGAGCGGTTCATCCATGACCACGGGCCATAATAGGGGAAGACCACCAGGGCGCCGCTGTCGGCCCATTCCTGTTCTTCATAGCCCGGCCCGCCCTTGACGCCGCCAAAGCCCAGGCCATGAAAGTTCACCACAATGCCGGTGATTTCACCGCGGACGAAGGCGTCGCCGATCCAGGCGACCTGGCGGAGTTCGGTTTCGTCCATCAAAATGTGGTTGGCACTGGTTGTGTTCATGCCCAGGACTATAGCGAATTGCGGCGGTGTTGTCCTATGGTCGCGCCTCTAATTTCACGATGAACGCATCCTCGCGCACGCGGCCGTGGTCGTCCTTGCCGACGGTTTCCTCCCAGTTGGAAGTGAACATATAGAACCGGCCATCCTGGGCGACGTTGCCGCGCGGGCAATCCCAGAAGTTGTAGCCGCGGTTGTCGGCGGGGGTTGGGCCGCGAGTGTGGGCGATGCTGCGATGATGGGCAAACCGCCAGACCTTGCCGCTGCCGTCGGTGGCTACGCCGATGATCTCGTCGCCCCAAGTACATTTGGGATCGGCGGCTTCGGCCAGATGATAGCTGCTGAGCAAAATCGGCACTTGCAGGTTAGGCCGGGCGTTGTTCCAGGAATCGTGGCTGTCGTAGGCGAAATAGGCGTCGCCGACGGGCGGCGTTATCAGAGGCCTGATTTGGTCAACGGCTTGGGCATTCGCTAGGGATCGCAGAGTCCATGGCCGGGTGCAATTGACCATCTGGGTAAACCCTAAGGCGTAATGGCCTTCCTTATCAACGTTCACCGGGTAGATTTGATCGGTTGCCGTATCCCAAACAATCGGCCCCTGCACGCCCGGCCCCAGCGTGACGAAATAGCGCCCGCTTAAATCGATCAGCCCGGAGTGCTGGGTAAAGTGGGGCGCATTGGCTACCAGTTTGCCATCCACCGTGCCCTGTGCGGTGTTCCATACGCGGTGCGTGCCGGTCTTCAGATCGTAGAGCAGCACATAGGGGCTGGCGTCCTGGCTCTGCCCGCCGAAGATCAATGCCAGCACGTCGCTGACGCTGAGCGACAGAGTACCGAGATAGCCAACTTCCAACCCGGTGAGTTTGCCGACGTCGATAAAATCGACGGCTTTGCCCGCGGCAAAATCGAACTTGGCGATGCCCTTGCGCCGCCGGTCTTTGCCGAACAAAATATTCGGCTCGTGCCGGCTGAAGGTACTCTCATTAGCCAAGTCCGGCAGCACCGGCAAGCCGGGGATGCGGCTGGCGGTCAGGGTCTTGGGATCAAAGCGAAAGGGAACATTCATCACGCCATCGGCCAGCACGTAAAAGAGCGTCGAATCGACATTCCACGGATTGCTGAACGCCACGGCCGGGCTAACGATGGACCGGCCTTCGACCGTCTGCGGATCGCTCACGCGCAGCAGCGGGCAATGAAACGTGGGATCCTCAAATAGGTATCCCGCCGGGCCGAGCTTGGGCAGTTCGGGCTTGGGATAATACTTGGTGTCACTGACAGCGTGGTAAACCAACGGCGGATCGCTTGGCTGGGTGGCGGCGGATGGTGCCGCGGCGAGTGAGGACGCGAGTGCAAGATTCATAGCCAAAAGCGTGAAGAAGCGGAGACGCATAAACATTCCTTTCGTAGAGAGGCTACGGTTTGGCGGCCCCGGTTTTGGCCCGCATATAGCGCCGCTGCTGCGCCGGCGGCAAACGCTCGATGGCGTAACGCAACATCGTTCGGGGCATGGTGGCGGCGTGCTGGTCCAGGAACGCCGTCAACAGCCGCTCATCCACGCGCTTGGCGATTTCTCGCAGCATCCAGCCCACCGCCTTGTGAATCAAATCGTGTTGATCGTACAGCAGTGTGGTTGCGATACGCAGCGCCACCGTGGCCTCGCCACGTTTGATAAAGTGGAACGTGCTGATCATCGCCACGCGCCGCTGCCAGAGGTTATCGCTGGCCGCCAGTTTGTCCAGCAGCCGATGATCGCCCTCGGCCAAATGTGCCCCGCACAAATACTCGGCGCTGCTATCCACCAGATCCCAATTGTTCACCCGGCCTTGGCGAAGCTGCTTTAGGTACAACTGGTGAATTGCCTGCTTTCCCGGCGCATCGGCCTTGGCGTACTGGCTGACGAGAATCAGCAGCGCCGCCAGGCGATGTTCGTGAACATGGCTGGCGAGCAGTTTGCCGGCCTGGTTCAGCGGCAAAGCCGTGTACGCCCTGCAAACCCTGCGAATCATCGGCACGCGCACGCCGATGAACACGTCGCCTTCAGCATATTGCCCCCTGCCGGTTTTGAAAAAGCGTTGCAGAAACGCCGCGTCGCCGGCGTCGGCCTGTTGTGCCAGCGCGGCCATCACAGTGCGGGCAGTAGGTGTGCGGGCTGGCATGGACCAAGTTTCTCCTACTCCCCAGTCATCACCCGGCCGTGCAATGGCCGTCCCGCAGCTTGCAAACTTCTGGCGGCTTGCGCGTCCAGATGCACCAGCAAAATCCCCTGGTCCACCGTGTCACGCAGCACTTTTTCCATGTTGTTCAGGTGCGGCTGACTCATGTTAAACGCCCGCACGCCTTTCATGCCGGCAAGCAAATGCGTCCAGTGATCTACCCGGCCACAAGAGTGAATCGCCCCGCCGCCAAATGCTTCCAGCAATTGCTGATCGTAAGGAACGATAAACTGCGCCACATACTCCGGCGAGAGATTCATCGCCGAATCATCCCGCAACATAATCTGCCCGGGATGCATCAGCCCCCAATGGCAACTCACCTGCGGATCAAAATTGGGCACAATCGACAGCCATCGCCGCATGCAGGCAATGTAAAAATCGGTGATGCGTTGCAACAGCCCGTGGACCACATCCGGCTCATCCAGGAACGCCAGAAAAATCTCGCTGCCCCAGATCAATTCCAGAATATCGGTCGGCCCTTGGAAATCGGGATGGTAGACCACCACATACTTGCCGATCCTGGGATACTGCCGCTTGATCCGCATGAAGCGCCGGCCGGCCTCCCACACTTTTTGCAGGTAGGGATGCTCGACGCTGGGCGGGTTGCCATTGAGCCAGTCGCGGGCCTTTTCCGGCCCGATGGGATGGCAATTGGGCAGCGTATTCTGCTCATCGCCCATCACAAACAGCTCGCAACCAAACGGCATCGCCAAAATCGGCACGCCATAATCGCTGCGGAAGTTCAGCATAAACCCCGCCGTGCTGGAAATGGCGTTGGACACCCCGGCCAATTGCCGCAGGATCATCAGGTCGAAATCGCCCAGAGCCTGATTGACGGTGATCGTCGGCCAATCGATCCCCTTGGCGGCGGCGTGCTTACGCCGCGGCACAAAGATGCCCTCGCCACATTGGCCGGAACAATAGCGGTGCCACTGGTCCAGCACGTCATCTTCCACGACCGGGTCAAGGCGCGATTCGAGGTCTTCCAAATAGCAATCCAAGTCCATTGCGGGCTCCTATTGTGCAGCGCCACCATCGGGCTGTTGTGTCGGCAGTTTAGCGAATCAGCCAGGAAATGCCGATGGCGGGCATCGCCGAGTGCTTGACTTCGGCCTGGCGTTGTAATATTCTTACAACAGTTGGCCGAGAATCTAAACGAGGTGATGCCATGACGTTTGGTGAATTCATCAAAGATAAACGAATTAAGCAGGGTTTATCGCTACGCGCATTCTGCCAGCAGCACGACTACGATCCCGGTAACCATTCCAAGTTGGAACGCGGCATCCTTAACCCGCCGGACGCCGGCGATTTCATGGCCAAATTAGCCGCGGCGCTGGACATCAAAGAGGGAACCGGCGACTGGTTCGACGTCCACAACTACGCGGCGGTGGCACGCCGGCAAATTCCCAAGGAACTACTCGACGATGCCGCGGTGGTTGACAAGCTGCCGGTGCTGTTCCGCACCTTGCAAGGCGAACCGCTGGCGGCAGAAAAGATGGATGATCTCATTGCGTTCATCCGCAGCCGGCAATAATCTGCCGGTTATGCCCATCGTCATTCCCACGCTGGCCTACGCGCAAATCGCCGCCGCCGCGGCAACCTGCTTGGCGCAGACCAACCGTGTCGGCACGATCCCGGTGCCCATCGAAGATATTATCGACGTGGGGTTCGGCATTGCTCTGGTGCCGACGGCCAATCTTGAGGCGCGATTCGCGGCCGTGGCCTTCATCACGCACGACTTGAAGGAAATCCGCGTGGACGATTTTGTCTTCCGGAAGCAGCCGTATCGCCTGCGTTTTAGCCTGGCGCACGAGTTGGGGCATCTGCTCCTGCACCAAGGCGTCTACCAGCAGATGGCCTTCACCACGCCCGACGAGTGGAAGAAGGCAATGAGCGATTTGGGCAGCGCAAACTACAATCGTTTGGAAGATCAGGCCGACAGCTTTGCCGGACTGCTGTTGTGTCCACCGGTTCTGTTCCGCGCGGAATTCGCCAAAATAACCCAAACGCTGGCCGGGGCAGGGATGACATTCAAGGCCATGTCCGAAGAATCACAGAACTACGCGGTAAAAGGATTGGCGCGAATTTTCGATGTGGCGGCGGGCACCATTTGGTATCGCCTGCGCGATGAGCATCTTATCTGAGACAAATCTGATACGCCGTAACCAGTAGGACGGCTACTGACGAAATAAAACCGATGACGCCCAGTATATTCCGCAGCGCTATGCCGGCGAACTTGATCGAGCATAAGCCGCATGCCAAGCCCACAAATAATGGCAGGTAATACGCTGTCATCAGAATACAACCACCCAGTCGTGGCGACCCACCAGCGCCCGCTACTGGCTCCATGCCCCAAGCTATATTGACCCCGCATGCCATACATGGGAACCACAGCACCATGCTGGAAAACGAAACGATACCCCATACGTTCCACCGTCTTTTTGCTGACGAGAGATTCCTCGACTCGTAATCCAACCGGTGCGGGCCGGGCTGGCTATCTGGCCGCGACTGGTTTTCGGCTTCTTTCATCGTAATCCACAAGCCTCGTCGGCAACCTGTCTATCGCACCACTCATTGCGGCGTCGCCGCCCGTCGCCGGTGCGTCGTCCGCCGGTGCGTCGTGCCCGGCACGGTGCTCGGCTCCGGGGCGTAATCCGGCACCGCCGTCGGCTCTACCAGCGTCAAATGCGGATACCAAAACTGCGCCACGCGCAGATACACGCCATCGTCAATGTCCACCGCTTTCAGACGCGTGCCTTTGAGCGGCCCATCAATGGCCACGCCTTCGGCGTTCCACAGGCTGGCGGTGTTGGTGTCCAGCAAAATCGCCGCGGGAAATTTCGAATCGGTCTTCTGGCGGAAGATCAAATAATAATCCGGCGGCACCAGCCGGCTGAACGCCTTGAGCATTCCATCCGGCTGCCGCAGCAACAATAACGTTTGCTCGCCGGCGGGAACCGTGGCCGGCTCGGGGGACATATCTTCATCATCAATGGCCAACGGGTTGACAGAATTCTCGCCGCTCAACAGGGCCACGGTGCTTTCACTTGGCCGGGTACTCGGCGGCATCGGATACATCGGCAACACCGGCCGGGTGGGAAGATTGTGATAGGCCGGAAAGGTTGGCTGCATAGCCTGCGCCGGCAAACTCGGCTGCATCACCTGCGTGGCCGGGTGCAGCATTTTCCAATTCTTCCAGGTGGTTTTCAGCGTGGGGATGGTTTCGATCACGCCGGACGGTTTTTCGCCATCCAGCATTTTGCCGGTAAAGCCGTTGATGAACTGCCCCACCCGCGCGTTATACACCAGCAGCGTGTTGGCCGGCATGGAAACCACTTCCATTTCCACCGGCTTGATGCTGCGGTCAATGCCCAGCGCCACCGCGCGATTGGCAAACGGCGACCACATGAGCAGCAGCGGATGTTCCTGCTCCACCTGCACCACCAGCGGCGACGGATACAGCAGCGCGTAAGGATACGCCCAGCTTTGCCCGTGGTACGTCAACCCCACCACGTAAGCATCATCGCCCAGATATTCGCCATCGCCCGGCACATCGGCCGAAACAAAGGTGGGCTGCCGATTGACGCGAAACGCCGCATCCTGATCGATGGCAAAACGATGGACGAACAGCGCCAGCAGCGGCGCCAGGCCGATGAGCCACCACGCCCGCCGCTTGCCGCCGATGACCAATGCCAGCAGGAATGCCGCCAAAACAATGGCCGCGGCAATCAGCGGCCACTCCAACCGCCGGGCCATGGCGATGAATTCGATGCCATGATGGAACTGCGCCCAATAAGGATGGGTGCCGTAAGCGACCATGCCGGAGACCAGGGTGGCCAGGATGAGCAGGATAAGAGCGAGAATCACGACGGATAGGATAACGCGGCGAGTGGTGGGGGGAAAGTGAGGGAAGATGACAGTCATCCTTCAGTCGAAATCCACCCCATCATCTCCGGCCACAACAGATGGGGCGGTAACTTCCTTGGGAACGGTTTGCGTGGCGCGAACTTCGCCGCGGTTGGCTTCGGGCACGGTCTTTTTGGTGATGAGCAAAGCTTGGCCGCGTTTGACGGCATCGAGAAGTTTTTGATAGGCGTCGGCGCTTTGCACGACGATGGCGGCCTGGCCGTTGACGGTCAGGACTTCCGGCCGGCCGGTGTGTTGCAGCCGCTGGATGTACTGTTTGGTTTTCCGCGTGAAGTCGGTGACGGGATGGATATCGCTGAGTTGCACCATGGCGGCCTTTAACATGTTTTAAGCAGACTTAAACATGCTACCACGACAGCAACCGACGGTCAACCGCACCGCCGCGGCCATATTGAGCCGGACGATCTTGCTTACGGTTGCAGGAGGCGCACCGATTGCACGCGCAGGGTTGGTTTGCTGCCGGTGTGCAGGCGTAAGAGCCGCACGCCGGCGTAACGGGGTTGGCCGGGGGATAGGCCGGAGGGGCCGGCGTAGAGGCGCTTGCCGGCGCAGTCTACCAGGGCGAAGTTACCGGCTATGGCAATGCGGATGACGCAAGTGGTTTCGTCGTGGGCCAAGGCATCGGCCTGGGCGATTTGCGCCAGTTCGCCGCCGGGCATAAATAGTTGAGGCAGCCAGATACCTTTGTTGTCGGGTTTGGCGCTAAAGGTGAATTCGTGGGCGGAGATGCCGCGGTCGGGGCTGAAATCGGCGTTGTCGGCAATGAACGCCTGGGGGATGGTGGACGGGCCGTTGCCGTTCAGTTGCAGGGTGATTTCCATGTCCAGAGGCTGATTGGCGGGGAAGGCCTGGAGGGCGTAGATGCCGCCGCCCAGTGTTTCGCTGTTTTGCGTGGCCGCGGGGGTATGCAGCGCCTTCTCGTCAACCTGCATGGCGTGGTCGAATAATAAGGGCAGCGTGCCGATGCGGCCAAAGCCGCGCGGGATTGCGCCGGTGAAGTTGGCCGTGATCTGCTCATGGGTGAATGGCTGGTCCTGCAAGTCGGCCAGGGTGACGGCATGCGGTGAATTGGCGGAAATCAACCGCTGGCCGATGGCCACCAGCGCTGCCAGCGCCAGCAATCCGCCCAGGATGGCGATGAGCGTCGCCGTGGCCGAGGGCAAGCGCTGGCCGGCGGGTTCCTGATCGATGGCGTTTAACACCTTGCGGGTGAATTCCGGGCCGGCGCGGACCGAACGGTATTCGCGGCCGCTTTCCAAGTGCTCGCGGGCTTGCAACAGCAGCTTGTAATCGTCGGCGGCGCTGCCGCCGCGCTGCTTGAGCTGCCGCAAGGCTTCGTGCCAGGCGGGTGTGCCCGGGCCGCCGCGCAGGGCGTCGGTGATCAGCTCAAACAGTGCATCGTCTTGTTCGGAAGTGCTGGCCATGTTGGGTGCCGATTAACGTTTACGCCGATGGTTAAGGTTCCTTCTTTTCTTGACGGTCCGGGCCGTCGTCGGGCGCATCGGCACCAAGCATTTTGCCCAGTTTCTTCAGGCCGTGGAACATGCGCGAGCGCAGGGTGACGGCTTTGGTGCCGGTGATTTCTTCCATTTCGCCATAGCTGAGATCCTGGAAAACACCCAGCACGATGACTTCTTTTTGATCGCTGGGCAGATCGTCCAGGGCCTTGAGCACGCGGGCGATTTCCTCCTGCTTTTCCACGTCGTCGGTGGCCCGCACCGCCACCTGGTAAGGATCGCCGCTGATGTCCACGCCGTCCAGGTGCAGTTCGGTGATGTTGCGCACCGGGCTGCGTTTTTTGCGGCGGGCTTGGTTGATCGCCAGATTGCGGGTGATGGTGAACAGCCAGGTGCTCAGCCGCGAGGGATATTTGTAAGTGGCCCGGAAGCGATAGGCCCGCAAAAAAACTTCCTGGGTGATGGATTCGACGTCTTCGATATTGCCCAACATGCGGTAGAGATACGACAGCACCGAAGCGTTGTATCGCTCATACAGCATGGCAAACGCGGTTTTGTCATCCTGCTGGGTGCGCCGCATCAGGTCTTCATCGGATGCTTTGCCCAGCGGCTGGGCGACAAACCCCGCCGCCGCCACGGCTTGTGGCGCCAGCGCAGCGGCCACCGACGGGTCGGGTTTGGGCGGGGGTGCGGGTTTTTCGCGGCTACGCTGCATCCTGCTCCGGTCGAATCGCTTGGCCATGGTAACGTCTATTTCATGGCTTTAGTAGGGCGGGCTTTCGCCCGCCGCCAAACCAAGACGCGTGGCAACCTCGGCGGCATGGCCTTCAGCCCCAACGGGCCGGCATTTTTCAGCCCAGACCGAAGGCCTGGGTTTATCGGCCACCGAGCGACCTAGCCCTGAAGGGGCGACACAAGAGCGGTATCAAACTCTTGGTGTCGCCCCTTCAGGGCTTGGAACCGATCACCAATTACGCCATGGCCACGGTCAACAGCATCCCCGCCTCCGCCCGCGCTTCCAGGCAGCCGGCGATGGCCTGGCGGATATTGGCCATCGCTTCATCCTCGGTTTGGCCTTGCGACACGCAGCCGGGAATGGCCGGGCATTCCGCCACGATCATCCCGGTTTCATCGCGCTCCAGCGTTACCAGCAGTTTCATATTCTCGTCCTCCGCATGATTGTACCGTAACTTCACGTCGGCGACAGTGTATAATAAGCACAGTCGCGGCCGATGCGGCGATCGCACCGGGTTTTAACCGACTCGGCGAGGAAAGTCCGAACTGCGATCGGGAAACCGATCGGGGCACGGTGCTTGATAACCTCAAGGCGGAGCAATCCGACGGAAAGTGCAACAGAAAGATACCGCCTTGGCAATGCCGAATGCCGAATGGCAAATGCCGAATCAGGAATCTCAGATTTGCGATTGCAAATTTGGCATTCGGCGTTTGGCATTCGGCATTGCCAGGGTAAGGGTGAAATGGTGCGGTAAGAGCGCACCGCGCGGGTGGTGACATCCGTGGCATGGCAAACCCCACCGGCAGCAAGGCCAAATAAGCGGAGA
>Ga0316217_10002492_pt1 | contig 22078 bp, 18 predicted proteins | sample 1anoAmetaG_FD_203633 | JGI IMG/M metagenome (GOLD analysis project Ga0316217, IMG submission 203633) | Freshwater microbial communities from Trout Bog Lake, Wisconsin, USA - 1anoA | ecosystem: Environmental > Aquatic > Freshwater > Lake > Hypolimnion/Profundal zone | place: USA: Wisconsin...
GGCCGTCTCGTTGGGCAGGATCTCCCAGAAGAGGATCCGCGGCGTGCTCTCGCCGACCGCGCGCGCCGCCTCGACGAAGTCGCGTCGACGAATGGACAGCGTCTGGGCGCGGATGACCCGCGCTCCCCACGCCCATCCCGTCAAGGCGATGACCAGCATGACCGAGATGTCGCCCTTGTTGGGCAGATAGCCAGCGATGACGATGACCAGCGGTAGGGCGGGAATCACCAGGAAGATGTTCGAGAGCACGGACAACAACTCGTCGCTCGTCCCGCCCAGGTATCCGCCCGCGAGACCAACAGCCACCGAGATCACGGTGGCGATGATTGAGGAGAGGAACGCGACGATCAACGTCGGGCGGCTTCCGTCAACCAATTGGGCGAAGACATCCTGGCCTGCCTGCGTCGTGCCGAGCAGGTGCGCGGACGATGGCGGAGCCAGCAGGTTCTGGGTCATCGCGGACGGATCAGTCGTGACGAAGAGGGGCCCGATGATCGCCATGAGGATGAAGAACGTGATGATTCCCAGGCCAAGACTGATCTTCCACGAGTGCAGCCACGTGAGGCGGGCGTAGAGCGACTTCTTCGCGCGGGGCTGAATCTCGGTTGACATCTCAGCCTCCTTGTCGGGTGCGGGGATCGAGCAGGACGTAGAACACGTCGGCCACCATGTTGGCGACGAGGACGGCAAGGGTGATGATCAGGAAGACACCCTGCATGAGCGGATAGTCGTTGTTGTTGACCGCGGCGTAGAGCACGTAACCAATCCCGGGGTACGAGAAGACGATCTCCACGAGGATCGCTCCACTCACCACGAAACCGAGTGAGAGCGCGAAACTCGCGAGCGACGGCAGGACCGCATTACGGGCCGCGTACACGAAGTTGACGCGCGCCTTGGAAAGACCCTTGGCCTCAGCGAGAAGGATGTAATCCTCGTCGAGGGTCACGATCATCATGTTGCGCATGCCCAACAACCAACCCGCGATCGACGTGGCGATGATCGTGATGGCCGGCAGGACGGCGTGGTCAGCGGCAGAGCTGATGAACGCCCAATTCCACCCGATCGTGTTGCTGGCGGAATAGCCGCCCGAGAGCGGAAACCACGGGAAGACCACAGCGAAGAAGTAGAGGATCACCAGGGCGAACCAGAAGTACGGAATAGCCGAGAAGAAAGTACTGATCGGCAGTGCGTTGTCGAGCCACGAACCACGTCGGGCCCCGACGACGATCCCGGCCATGGTACCGATCACGAAACTGATGACGGTCGCCACACCCACTAGGACCAGCGTCCACGGCAATGCGCTCATCACGACGCTGGACACGGACGACGGGAAGTAGGTGAACGAGACCCCGAGGTTCCCGTGAAAGAGATCGTTCCAGTAGACCAGGTACTGCGAGAACATGCTCTGGTGACCAACACCGAAGAGCGCACTGAGCGACTTGACCGCCGCGGGTGAGATCCGGCCCTTGAAGTGGCTGATCAAGAGCTCCACGGGGTTTCCCGGCATGAGACGTGGAATCAGGAAGTTGAGGGTGAGGGCGGCCCATGCGGTGATGAGGTAAAAGCCGATCCTTCGAAGGAGATACCGCATCAGTCGCCTAGACCGCGCGACGCCGCGTCACCGTACGTCCTGGCGACACCCTTCGTCACCACAACTTTCATTCGAACCTCACGCGTGTGCTGGCAAAATTGCGACAACTTCTCGAACTCTCTCTTCGATACTTAACTTCGGGTGGGAACTTCTCGCAACGACCGTCGATTCGCGACGCTCGAAGAAGTGGTCAGCGTGACCGTGCTGCCGTGCCCGTAGGGCGCGACAGCACGGTCACGCTGACCACACATCACTTCAAAATGCTCATTTCGCGACTGGCCTCAACCCTTCTTGGAAGGGAAGAGGTGGAGAAGCACGAACTCCTGGTTGGCTGCTTCAATCGGTCCCGGAGAACTGTACGCATTGCTCGGCGTCGGCCAACCCGACACGTTGTTGGTGGTGTACGCGCCCCAGTCGATCGAGTACACCAAGGGGATGACCGGCAGCTGGTTGACCATGATGCCTTCAATGCCCGACAGCGCCGCTTGTCGCTGCGCGTCCGAGGCGGCGTTGGCGTACGCGGTCAAGTACGTCTGGGTCGCTGGATCGCTCCAGCGCTGGAAGTCGCCCGCCGCCGAACTGCCCACCTTGGCGCCCAGCGTGCTGTTCAGCCAGGCGTTGTAGATGTAGTACGGCGTGGGACCCGACGTCGAGTAGTAGAGGCTCAGGTCGAACTCACCGGTCGCCAGGTCCGAGGTCCACGTGCCCACCGACAAGCCCTGGACGGTGGTCCCGATTCCGATCGCCTTCAGGTTGTTCGAGATGATCGTCAAGTCCTGCATGTAGTCGGCGTAGCCCGAGGGGTCGATGAGCGACAGCGAGAGCGGCTGGCCGTTCTTGCCGAGTACCTGACCGCTCGAGTTCGTCTTCAAGCCGGCACTCTTCAAGAGGCTCTTCGCCTTGGCGACGTTGAACGTGTAGTTACTGTTCGCGTACTTGGGGTCCAGGGCCGACTTGTAGTTCGGAAGGATAAGCCCGGTAGCCGTCTTGATCGGCTGCTCGTAGCCCCATTCGCCGAGCGTGCCCACCGACTTGCGGTTGATCGCCATGCTGATCGCCTGGCGCACGGGCGCGAGATTGAGCGGGTAGACGGTCAAGTTCGGAAGGAGCGCGGTGACGCCGACCGGTGGGTACCAGTAGTGGTTGTTAGGGCTCTTGTCCACGAACAGTTTCTGCAGGTTGGGTTCGGTCAATGACGACCAGTCGTACTGACCCGCGTTGGTCGCGGCATTCTGAGCGGCGGCACTTCCAACACTCGGATAGGTGATCGTGTTGACCTTGGGAAGTCCGGGTTGCCAGTAGTTCGGGTTCCGCGTCAACACCATGTACTGCGGCGTGAACGACTTCAGTACGAACGGACCGGTGCCGATTGGATTGGTGTCGGTGTAGGTCACCGGGTCTTGCACCTTGGACCAGATGTGCTGGGGCACGATCGGGGTCTGGTTCAAGATGTAGTACACCTCGGCGTAACTTGGCTGGCTGAACGTGAACTTCACGCCGAGCGGACCAGTGGCGACAACGCTCGCGAACGTGATGCCGTTGGTGTTGAGGGCCGAGTACTTCTTCAAGAGGTTGAAGGTGTAGACGACGTCAGCACTGGTGAACGGCTTGCCGTCGGACCACTTGACGTTGGGGTGCAGTGCCAACGTCAACGTCTTGTCGCCGTTCGACAGCGCCTGCTTCGTGGCGAGCCAAGGGTACGTCTGGTTCGGGTTCACGATGTTGTACTGCCACAACGGCTCGTACATCATGTCGGTGTTGGAGTATGCGCTGTTGTCGGTGCTCGTTGGCAGGAACGGGTTGAGATTGTCAGCCTGCGGTCCAAATCCATTGACGCTGATCGTCAGATTCACATTCGCGTACGGCGTCGAGGATGCCGACGACGTGACTGACGGCGCCACCATAAGTCCGGTGGTGAGGAGCAGCGCCCCCGATACGAGAAGCCCACCCCTGCCTATCCTGAATTTCTTCATTCCTGATCTCCCCTTTTAATTGATTCCATTGATGCGACCGGTCATACTCATTGAACGTTGCAAGCAACCCCTACAGCGATCAGGCCCCCGCCTCGACGACCGTCACGGTGTGCGCAGACCCGTCACGTCGGTGTAGCGACTGAGTTTGTCGAAGTCGAACTCCACACCCAGGCCGGGCGAAGTCGGGATGTCCAGCATCCCGTCCTGATCGAGAGCGTACGGCGTCGGTACGATGCCGTCGATGTAGGCAGTGTCTGACATGTACTCGACGAGGTCGGTGGTGGCCAATGCCGACGAGAGGTGCAGATCGGCGGCGAAGCCGACGGCGGTGTTCCAGCCGTGTGGAATCAGACGAACACCGAAGCTCTCGGCAAGCCAACCGATCCGACGACTCTCGCTGAGTCCACCGACCTTCGTTGCGTCCGGCTGAACGATGTCCACCGCCCCCTGTTGCATCCACGGAACAAAACTCTGGCGACGGGTGAGCACCTCGCAGCCCGAGATGGCGACATCGGACTGTCGTCGTAACAGTGCGTAGTCGTCAATCGCGTCGGGCGGCAGCGGTTCCTCGAACCAGTCGACCCGGTAGCTGCTCAACATCCGCGAGGTCTGCAACGCCCATTTGAAACCGTGTGGCCACGCGGCGTCGCTGCCCCCGGCGTCAACCATGAGCAATGCGTCGTCGCCCGCGGCGTCGCGAGCTGCCGCGACGATCACCTCGTCGTACTTCTGGCTCACGCGTCCGAAGGGACCCCAGCCGATCTTGAACGCCCGGAATCCGGCCGCGCGCAGATCGCGGATCTCGCGGCTCATCACTTCGGGCTCGTCCATCAGCAGTGATGCGTACGGCTGCACCCTCTCGCGGTATCGTCCGCCCAGTAGTCGTCCGACTGGTTGACCGGTGGCCTTACCCAGGATGTCCCACAGCGCGATGTCGATGCCGCTGATGGCGTGCGTGATGGAACCGCCCCGGCCCAACCAGAAGGTCGCCCGATGGAGCTTCTCGCTCACCCGCTCGGGCTCGAGGGCGTTCTCGCCCTTCCAGTGCTTCTCTAAGACGTTGATCGCCGCGCGCGCCAGCTCGTCGCTCGTCGAGATGCTCCCGTACCCGGTGATCCCCTCGTCGGTATGTACTGCGACGAGCGTGTGCAGAACATCCTCGGGTCCGTGCTCGGCCGTCCTCCAACCACCCTTCGGTGTTGCGCCGCGCAGACCAGCGATCTGAATCGATTCGATCTTCAAGAGAACCGCCTCGATGACGCACGCTGCGCAGCCTTCACCGTCACTACCACTTGACCACGACGACTAGTATGTTGAATACTATTCTCCATGTTGAACACGGTAACCTCAACCGAAAGGTCTGTCAAGCCATTGCTTGTCCGATCAACCGTGGCGAAGTGGCCCCACACTTCCCACCCACCAGAGTAAGAGGTTCGAACTGATGATCGAGTTTGTCGCGGCACCGTGCACCACCGATCTCTACCATCTCGGCGAAGGCTGTCGGTGGGACGACCTTCGAGGTGAGTTGAGCTGGATCGACATACCGACGGGTAGGTTCTTTCGCGCCACGGCCAATGATTCGAAGATCGACCTGATCCACACCTATCGTCTCGGCGGCGATATCACAGCGACGGCCCCGCTCGAGAACCGCAGCGACGGATGGATCGTGGCAAGCGACAACTCACTCTCGCTACTCGACGAGTCGGGCACCCTGCAAGAGATCGTCCAACTCACCCCGATCATCGGTTCCGACATCCGTACCAATGACGGTGCGGCTGATCCGTGGGGCTGTTTCTGGATCGGGTCCATGGCCCAGGACGAAGCCGAGGGGCGCGGGAGCCTGTACCGGTACCACGCGTCGACGGGAACCGAACGGGTGCTCAGCGATGTCACCATCTCCAACGGCCTTGGTTGGAGTCCCGACCGGCGAACGATGTACTACGTGGACAGCGGGCCCGGCGTCATCTACGCCCTTGATGCGGACGACACCGGTAGTGCGTCCAATCAGCGGGTGCTGGTCCAGTTCGATACCGATCACGAAGGCACGCCCGACGGCCTCTGCGTCGACGAGGAGGGCGCGATTTGGGTGGCCGTCTGGGGGGGGTACCAAGTGCGGCGATACTCACCGACTGGTCAGCAACTCGCACGAGTGAGCGTCGCCACCGCGCAACCCACCTCGTGCGCGATCGGCGGTGCAAACAACACGACCCTTTACATCACCTCCGCTCAGGAGAGTCTGTCGGCACAGGCGCTCCAGGCCGAGCCCGATGCCGGACGACTGTTCTGCGTTGACGTCGGCGTCGCCGGCCTTCCGATTGATTCGTATCGCCCAGCACTTCGTTCGGGGGTACCCGATGCCTGACTTCCAGCTCCGCCAACCTTTGATTGGACAACGATGACACGCGAGACACCAGCCCCCCTGATAGTCGCCCTTGGTGAGGCGATGCTGCGGCTCTCGCCGCCGAACAAGGTTCCGCTGCAGATGGCGACCGAATTGCAGGTGCACGTGGCGGGCGCCGAGTTGAATGTGCTCATCGCCGCCGCCGCCCTGGGCGCGCGAGGTCGCTGGCTCACCCGACTGCCAGCAAACCAGTTCGGCGAGATCATGCGCAACCACGCACGCAAGTTTGGTCTCGACGTCGTGGCGCACGACGAGGTCGAGGGCCGCGCTGGCCTGTACTTCCTGGAGTTCGGCGTGCCGCCTCGGAGTTCGACCGTCCTCTACGACCGCAGGGATTCAGCATCGAGTCACCTGAGCGCCGATGAATTCGATTGGGAGCACGTCCTCGACGGCGCGTCGGCGGTACACGTCACCGGGATCACTTGCGCTCTCGGTGAGGGTCCCATGGCGGCGACGCTCGCCCTGCTGGACACCGCCGTCAACGCGGGGATCATGACCAGTTTCGACGTGAACAACCGTTCACAACTCTGGAGTACCGAGCAGGCGCTCGCAGGCTATCGACGCGTTCTGCCCTTGGTCGACACCCTGTTCGTCACGCCAGGGGATCTGAACCTGTTGTGCGAGAGAGAGGACGACATCTCGATTTTGGCCGACGAGGTCATCCGTGAGTACGGAATCTCGACGATGGTGATCCGTGAGCGTGTCGAGGTCTCGTTCCAGGAAATCGGAACCATCGTTCGCGTGGTCGGCGAGAGCACGCAACCCGCGGTCGCCACTGGGTGCGTCGTCGACGAGATCGGGGCGGGAGACGCTGCGGCCGGGGCGTTCCTCACGTCGATGTTGCTGGGCGAAACTCGCGCCGTGAGCGCCGAACGCTGTGCTCGGGCGTATGCGCGGATGCTCACGATTCCCGGTGACTCGTGGACGGGCACACTGCACGATCTGACCGACGGCTACGTCACTACCCGAAAGGTAGTCCGCTGATGGAACACTCAATCGAAACTGTGGAACTCGCCTTAGAGCGGGCTCGCCTCATCGCTATCTTGCGCTTGGACGATCACACCAACGTCGTCGAGATCGCCAACATCCTCTGTGACGCCGGCATTCGGTTCCTGGAGATCACCGTTGAGAATCCGCAAGGGATCCGGTCGATCGAGCGCGTTGTCGCCGCTCTGGGGGACCGAGCCACGATAGGTGCGGGAACGGTGCTGTCCTCGCAGGACGTCAAGATGTCCGCCGAAGCCGGAGCGCAGTTCATCGTGTCGCCTAACACGAATCCGTCAGTCATCGAGGCGTCCCACGCACGAGGGCTGCTCGCCCTGCCCGGAGCGTTGACTCCCACCGAAGTGGCCAACGCGACTATGACGAAGGCGCGATTCATCAAGTTGTTTCCCGCAAGCATCGGGGGCGTTGGCTATCTCAGCGCATTACGAGGACCATTCCCCCACGTGAAGTTCGTTCCCACCGGCGGTGTCTCCAGCGAAAATGTTTCGTCCTGGATTCGCGCTGGCGCGACAGCGGTCGCGATGGGTTCGAACCTTGTCGACAAATCGGGAAGTCCTGACGGTTTGCTCGAGCGCGCCCGCCAGGCGGTCGCCGCAGTCAACTCGCTGGAGAGTTAGACGGGTCCGAACCTCGGTCCCGTCGGTGGGACCTTGAGGTGCTCACCGGTTCTTGTTTCGTCGATCCTCGATCCCGGGGAGACTATCGCTGCGTCCAGCGAAGCCTTGGGACGTTGGACCACGCCATGGTGCGACCAACTCGTCGACGGACGAATTACAGGCTGAACTATACTCAACATAGTGAACTAATTGACACTCATGACGTGGCGGTGATCACTCGGGCTGGTGAACGGAGAGTTCAAATTGAGTATCGGATTGCGATTCCTTCTCGAGGAATTTCGCCGCGCGGACGTTTCGAAGGTGCCCGCGAGAACGAACGGGAGTGTCGCGGTCGCAATCGGCAACACCGAGTAGGCGTAAGGTTCGGCGCATTCGACGGTGGGTGGGATTGCAATCATCGTTGAAAGGAAGTTGGACGTGACCCCGAGGAAGAGGATGTGTATGGCTGCAGTTCGATCGCAAGCAACCGGTACGAGCGCCGATGCCGAAGGCGGCGTGGTGGTGCCAGCGGTTCGCCGGGCGTCCGAGATCCTCGACGTCATCATGGAGCGCCACGGCGAGCCGGTGAGTCTGACTGAACTCGGCAAGATCCTGCACATCCCCAAATCGTCAACCTTGAACATCTGTACAGAACTCGTCGAGAATCGAATTTTGCGTCGGGTTGACGGCCTCTACGCGCTCGGGCCCAAACTTGCAGCCCTCGGTGCGATGTACTTGTCAGGTGTCGACGTCGTTCGTGAGTTCCAGAATATCTGCGCCGTCAGGAATCCGGAGATCCAGGAGACCCTGAAGTTGTCGATCCTCGGCGACCACGGTCAGGTTGTCTTCTTGGCACGACACGACGCGTCGCGGCCCTCGAGACTCTCCCTTGACACCCGGGTCCAGCAACCTGCGAACTGTACCGCCGCCGGAAAGGCCATGTTGGCGAGTTTGAGCTCCGAGGAGCTCGACGATTGGCTCGACGGACGCACGGAACTACCCGGACTGACTGACAAGAGCATCGTGTCGGTTTCGAAACTCCGAAAAGAACTTGTCCTGGTCAGAGAGCAGCAGTTCGCGGTCGAACGCGGAGAGTGCGTAGAAGGAATCAATTGCGTCGGCATCGCCGTCAGGAACACCAACGACAACGCTCTGTACGCGCTGAGTTTTGCCATGCTCGAGCAATGGGCGACCAAGGAGCACGTCGCCTTCTTGGGTCAGGAACTGAACCGTATCGGTACGGATCTTTCCATTCTCTTAGGCAACAATCTGCGAGGAGCTGGCGCCTCCTCCTAGTTCTCGCGCCGTTGACGTCCACGCGGTGCCGGGCACTTCGAAGTCCGTCGATCGCGCGACCCATATCGGACCACGGGTCGCGAGTCGTGCCGGAGGCTACCCGCCAATGAACGTCGCATCGCGACGCTCGACGAAAGCCCTAATGCCCTCGGCTCCATCAGCGCTGCGCGCGAGTGACGTGATGCTGGCACCCTCGGCTCCGAGGTGTTCTCGAAGCGAGTTACTCGAGGCTGAGCGCAGCAGTCGCTTCGTCGCCCCGAACGATGCAGTCGGCCCGGCGGCGAGAAGCGCGACGAGTGACTCAGTCTCCTCAGGTACGTCGTCGTCAGTGACCACTCGCGTGACGATTCCCCACTCCAGCGCCTCACGCGCGCTGAGGACCCTGTTCGTCAGCGACAACTCAAGCGCGCGGTGAAGGCCGACGTGGCGCGCGAGGAACCACGAGGTGGAGCCGTCGGGCGACAAGCCCAGGCGCGTGTAGGCCATGAGGTACGTTGACGATTCTGCCGCGACGACGAGGTCCGCCGCACAGACGAGGCCGAGTCCCGCGCCGGCGACGGCACCGTTGACCGCGACGATGAGTGGTGCGTCCAATTCGCTGAGCGTCGCGATCCCTTCGTGCAGGTGTGTCGTGACCTCCTCGATGTGCGCGGGAACGTCGTCCTGTTTTGCGAAGCTCTTCAGATCGCCACCGACGCAGAACTGACGACCAAGCGCGGTCACGACCACGACACGCACCCGCTCGGACTTGATCAATGCCGCTGCCGCTTCGAGTTCCTTGGCGAACGCCAGGTCAATCGCGTTCGCCGCTTCGGGACGGCTGAGGACCAGCCGGGCCACTCCGTCGTCAATCGTGAGTAGCAATCGTTCGGAGTTCATGATGTCCCTTCATTGGTCGAGTTCGCGACGAGCTTCATCGCATGCCTTCGCACCCCGCGCACGAGTTCGCGCCTTGACGTCGTCACGCGGTGAAATCCTGCCCACCAGCACGAAGTTTGCGAAGGGTCGAGTAGAACTGCGTCAACTCGTCGCCCGCCACTCCCGGTAACTCGAAGACTCCCGCGTTGAGGGTCGCGACCGCTTTCTTCTGGATGCGGGTGCCCGCCGGGAGGATCTTGACCAACGTGGTCCGACGGTCCGTCTCGTGCGCAATTCGTTGCACCAGTCCTTGCGCCTCGAGTCGGTCGACACTGCTCGTGATGCTGGTCGGGTGAACCTGGAGACGCACTCCGATCTTGTTCATCGGGAGCGCTCCGGTCGAGGTGAACGTCAGGAGCGTCAAGAGTTCGAAGCGGGCGAACGTGAGGTCCAGCGGCCGCAGGATCGCGTCGATACGGGCCATGTAGATCTGCTGGACCCGCATCACCGAGGTCACGACCGCCATGCCGTCGGCGGCGTCGCCCCAGCCCTGGTCGACCCATTGACGCCGGGCCTCTTCAATCGGGTCGAAACTAAGCGCTTTCGAGCGAGTCATCAATCCACCTTCTTGGAATCGGGGCACTGTTGCGTCGATCGCCGGTCCACGACCTCGTCGTGAAGCGGACCAGAAGCCTTCAAATAAAGGCTTCCCGTCACAATCGACGATTCTCATGAATTTACTTGGACATCCGACTATTGTGCTTCCTATGGCCAATATATCTCAGTCCGGCACCGATCTCGCGAATGGGTTGTACCAACCCCGATTCCCGGTCCGGTTCGTCACCGCCGCCAGTCTCTTCGACGGCCACGATGCCGCGATCAACATCATGCGCCGACTGCTGCAGTCCCAGGGCGCCGAGGTGATCCACCTCGGTCACAACCGGTCGGTCGACCAGGTCGTGTCGGCGGCCATCGCCGAGGACGTGCAGGGCGTCGCCATCAGTTCCTACCAGGGTGGCCACATCGAGTACTTCAAGTACCTCGTCGACCGACTCCGCGCGAGCGGGCGTGGCGACATCAAGGTCTACGGCGGTGGTGGTGGTGTCATCATCCCGGCCGAGATCGCCGAACTCGAGGCCTACGGTGTGCGACGGATCTTCTCGCCCACCGACGGCCAGCGACTCGGGCTCGAGCGCATGATCAACGTGCTGATCGAAGAGTGCGACGTCGACCTCGGCACCCAACCACCAGAGCGTCTCGAGGACGTGATGCTCGGTGACGTGCGTCAACTCGCCCGCGTCATCACGTGCGTGGAGGAGGGCAGGGTCCCTGACGCGCTTCGTGAGGGGCTCGAGAAGGCCGCGAAGGCGAACCCGGCCCCCGTCATCGGGATCACCGGCACCGGCGGGGCTGGGAAGTCCTCGTTGATCGACGAGTTGATCCGCCGGTTCCGTCTGGACCAGGGTGACAAGCTGCGCATCGCCGTGCTCGCGGTCGACCCGACCAAGCGGCGTAGCGGCGGCGCCCTGCTCGGCGACCGAATCCGCATGAACGCCATTGAATCACCGCAGGTCTTCTTCCGGTCCATGGCGACGCGAGGGAGCAGCTCTGAGGTACCCGCGCTGATCCCCGACGTGATCCAGGCCTGTCGGGCCGCGGGCTACGACCTGATCATCCTCGAGACCCCCGGTATCGGCCAGGGTGACGCCGCCGTCACCGACGTGGCCGATCTCTCGCTCTACGTGATGACCCCCGAGTTCGGCGCCGCCTCCCAGTTGGAGAAGATCGAGATGCTCGACCTCGCCGACGCCATCGCCATCAACAAGTTCGACCGTCGCGGTGCCGACGACGCGCGCAGGTCGGTGTGCCGCCAGTGGCTGCGAAGCCACCCCGGGTCGGCCGTGGACCCCGACGCCGCGCCGGTCTTCGGCACCATCGCTTCGCGGTTCAACGATGACGGCACCACTGCGCTCTACCAGTACCTGCGCGACCAGTTGGTCCCGAAGGGTCTGCCCGTCAGCGGCGCGATCCTCGCTCGCGTCGACTCGCGCGTGTCGCGCTCGTCATCCGCCATCGTGCCCGCCGAGCGGGTGCGCTACCTTGCCGAGATCACCGAGACCGTCCGTTCGTATCACGCGACGACGGCCCAGCAGGCCGCGGCGATGCGGTGCGCCGAGCAGGTGCGTGCGACCGCGACGCTGCTCGCCGATTCGTCCGGTGACGAAGTCCCGACCACGCTCGTCGCCCTGTTGCACGAGGTCCAGAGCGCGGTCGACCCGTCGAGCCGCAGGCTCCTCGACGACTTCGCGGTGAGCCGCCAGGACCTCATCGTCGACGAGGCGAGCGGCGCGCGAGGCGAGCGGCGCGCCCTGCTCCAGCGCACCTCGTTGTCAGGGACCGACGTGGCGCGCGTGGCCCTTCCGCGTGCCACCGATCCGGCGGACCTGCTGCGCTGGTTGCGTAGCGAGAACCTGCCCGGTCACTTCCCGTTCACGGCGGGAGTCTTCCCCTTCAAGCGCGACAACGAGGACCCGGCGCGCATGTTCGCCGGTGAGGGTGACCCCTTCCGCACCAATCGGCGCTTCCACCTGCTCTCCGAAGGCCAGCCCGCCACGCGATTGTCCACGGCGTTCGACTCGGTCACGCTCTACGGACGCGACCCCGACACCCAGCCCGACGTCTACGGCAAGGTCGGCACCTCGGGCGTGTCGATCGCCACACTCGACGACATGAAGGCGCTCTACGCGGGATTCGACCTGTGCGATCCGACGACCTCGGTCTCGATGACGATCAACGGTCCAGCCCCGACGATCCTCGCCATGTTCATGAACGCGGCGATCGACCAGCAACTGGAGAAGTTCACGGACGAGCACGGCCGCGAACCCTCCGAGCTCGAGGCCGACGAGATCCGTTCGCGCACGCTGCGCACAGTGCGTGGCACGGTCCAGGCCGACATCTTGAAGGAGGACCAGGGTCAGAACACCTGCATCTTCTCGACCGAATTCTCGCTCGGGGTCATGGCCGACATCCAGGAGTACTTCGTGAGCAACGAGATGAAGAACTTCTACTCCGTCTCGATCTCGGGCTACCACATCGCCGAAGCCGGAGCGAACCCCATCACGCAGCTCGCGTTCACCCTGGCCAACGGTTTCACCTACGTCGAGGCGTACCTGGCCCGGGGCATGTCGGTCGACGACTTCGCGTCCAACTTCTCCTTCTTCTTCTCCAACGGCATGGATCCCGAGTACACCGTCATCGGTCGCGTGGCGCGAAGGATCTGGGCCATCGCGCTGCGTGACAAGTACCACGCCAACGAACGCTCCCAGAAGCTGAAGTACCACGTCCAGACCTCGGGACGCTCGCTACACGCCCAGGAGATGAACTTCAACGACATCCGCACGACCCTGCAGGCGCTCTGCGCGATCTACGACAACGCCAACAGTCTGCACACCAACGCCTACGACGAAGCGGTGACCACCCCGTCGCCGGAGTCCGTTCGCCGGGCTCTCGCGATACAGATGATCATCAACAAGGAGTGGGGCCTCGCCATGAACGAGAACCCGCTGCAGGGAAGCTTCGTCGTCGAGGAGCTCACGGACCTGGTGGAGGCTTCAGTACTCGCCGAACTCGATCGCATCTCGGATCGCGGCGGGGTGCTCGGGGCCATGGAGACCGGCTATCAGCGCGGACGCATCCAGGACGACTCCATGCTCTACGAGCACAGGAAGCACGACGGTTCACTCCCGATCATCGGGGTCAACACCTTCATCGCCCCCCAGAGCGAGGCCGCGCCGGTCGAGGTCGAACTCGCTCGCGCCACCGAGGACGAGAAGCAGGGCCAGATCCGGCGCCTCGAGGAGTTCCACCAGCGTCACTCCCACGAGAGCGAGACCGCACTGTCCCGACTGAGCGAGGCCGCGCTGCACGGCGACAACATCTTCGCCACGCTCATGGAGACGGTGCGCTGCGCCTCGCTGGGCGAGATCACCAACGCACTCTTCGAGGTGGGCGGGATCTACCGGCGCAACATGTGAGCAGCCTCGACCCGGGTCGCGGTGATCAGATTCGAGATTCGTACCGATCGGCGGGCGGGCCGCACACCCCGTGCCCGATCCGGCGCCTGCGAAGCACTCGCAGCCCGCACTAGTGGGCTACGAGGTCGCCTGAACGGGACTTCGTGAGGAAGCGCCGCAACTCGGGCAGCGGCCAGGTGTTGATGACGTCAGAAGCCTGCGCCCAGCCCCGTTGGGCCGTGCCCACGCCAAATCGCATGTTGTCGAGGTTCGCGACGGAATGGGCGTCGGTCGAGATCGCCAGGCGCACGCCGGCTCGCAGCGCTCGACGCACCATTTCGCCGTCAAGGTCGAGGCGGTCCGGCGACGAATTGACCTCCAGGGCGGTACCGACCCGCGCGGCGACTCGAAAGATCTCGTCCCAATCAGCGTCGACGGGCAGGCGTCGACCGATGCTGCGCGCGGTCGGGTGACCGATGATGTTCACGAAGGGATGCTCGACGGCACGAAGGATCCGTCGCGTCATCTCGTCGCGGGGCTGGCGAAAGGCCGAGTGTACGCACGCGACCACGACGTCGAAGTCGGCGAGGACGTCGTCGGGCCAGTCGAGCGATCCGTCGGGTTGGATATTGAGCTCGGTTCCGTGGAGCAGGTCGATGTCGAGCGACGTCGCGAGTCGACGCACCGCGTCACGTTGTTCGAGCATCTTCGCGGTCGTCATCCGTTGCATGTGCAGCAACGGCGCGTGGTCGGTGATCGCGAAGTAGTCGTAACCACGGTCCTTCGCGGCGCGCGCCATCTGCTCCAGGGTCGCGACACCGTCGGTCAAGTTGGTGTGGGTGTGAAGGTCGCCGCGCAGATCAACCGACTCGACGAGCACGGGAAGCTCCGCCTCGAGCGCCGCCTCGATCTCGCCGGTGTCCTCGCGAAGCGTCGGGGGCATCCAGGCGAGTCCGAGTTGCGCGTAGACGGCCTCTTCGCTGTCGGCCGCGATCAGTTGACCGGTGCCGGCGTCGACGAGTCCGTACTCGGAGAGCTTCTGGCCCGCGCGTACCGCCATCTCACGCAGACGGATGTTATGGGCCTTCGATCCGGTGAAGTACAGCAGGGCCGAACCCCACACCGGGGGCGAGATCACGCGAAGGTCGACCTGGACACCCTTGGTGGTGACGATCGACGCCTTGGTGGCGCCGCGAACGAGCACACGCGCGACGAGGGGCATCGTGCAGAAGTCCTCCATGACGGGTTCCCCGTCGTCGGCGGCGACCAACAGGTCCACGTCGCCCACCGTCGCGCACATCCGTCGCAGCGATCCCGCGTACGCGGCCTGACGCACCTGGCTCAGCGAGCTCAGCCGCGCCAGGATCTCCTCGGCGAGGCCCAGGGCGACCGCGAGCCCGATGCGGTCCCCACTGGCGTGGGCGTCGCGCACGGCCCGAGCGAGGTTCTCCTCGCTGCGGACCCCCCAGCCGCGCAGCGTCTGCAATCGGTGCTGGTGCAGTGCCTCGAGCAACTCGCCCACCGACGTGATGCCCAATTCCTGGTACACCTGGTGGGCACGCTTCGGTCCGAGCCCCGGCACGTCCAGCAGACTTCGCAGCCCCGCCGGGACACGCGCGCGCAGGTCCTCGAGTTCTCCGACCGAACCCGTGCGAACGAACTCCGCGATCCGACTCGCGATGTGGGCCCCGACCCCCGGTATGGCGTCCAGGCCCTTCTCGTCGAGTTTCGCCACGTCGGCCGGGTAGCCGGCGACCGCCTGGGACGCCTTCTCGTAGGCGCGTACCTTGAATGGCTCGTCCCCGCCGATGGCGAGCAGGTCGGCGAACTCCTGGAGCATCTCCGCTACCGCATCGTTGCGTCGGGGCATCCGAACCAACTCCCACCTGTCGCCGGTCACCTCGAGCGCCGGGGCAGTACATCGCTGCGCCGGTGCCGACGCACCGTGAGTCTTGAGCGCCAGCCCCATCGAGACCGCCGCCGCCCGACTCCTCCCTGATTAGACACCCCACGACGAAGCGTGTCAAGGCGACGTGGCGAGAACCGGGACCAATGGCCCTGGCGAGGTCGTGGTGCCTGATGGAAAGTGAGAGCGGGGAGGAGTGAGCCGTGACTTCATCTGAGCGTTCCGACAACGAACACCGTCTCGCCGAAGCGATCGCGCGCGACGAGGAGGTGACGGTGATGGCGGGGCCGGTGCGTTTCATCGGACACCTCACCGTGCCCGAGCGCGCACGCGGGGTGGTGATCTTCGCCCACGGCAGTGGCAGCAGTCGTCTGAGTCCCCGTAATCGCTACGTCGCGACGGTGTTGAACGAAGCCGGGCTGGCGACGGTGCTCTTCGACCTGCTCACTCCCGACGAGGAGTCGGATCGCTCCAACGTCTTCGACATCGAGATGTTGGCGCATCGGCTGGTCGGCGTCACCAGGTGGTTGCGCCACCAACCGGGATTCGCGCGTCTCCCCGTTGGCTACTTCGGCGCCAGCACCGGGGCCGGCGCCGCACTTTGGGCCGCCGCCGAGCCCGACATCGACATCGCGGCGGTTGTCTCACGAGGCGGGCGACCCGATCTCGCAGGTCCCCGACTCGAGTCGGTCACCGCTCCCACACTGCTGCTCGTGGGGGGCGATGATGAAGTCGTCATCCAACTGAACTGCAACGCGCAGACGCACCTGCACTGCGAGAACCGGCTCGCGATTGTTCCAGGGGCGACCCACCTGTTCGAAGAGCCAGGCGCCCTTCAAGCTGTCGCGCGCGAGGCGCGCGACTGGTTCACGCGACATCTGGCCGAGCCGGAGCACCGCGAAGGCTGACCCGGCCGAGGTGATCAACGACTGGGCGTCGCCGCCGCCAGCGCATGGCCTCGCCCACCGCGATAACCAGCACACGACGCCAGTCGACCGCGCCCTTCGGTTCCGATGCCCGGTCGGTGCCCGCCGCACTCGACGGGCACCGGTGGTGCGCTTACTCGGGCATTCCGAAACCGGCGGTCCATCCTCCATCGATGACGAACTCGGACCCCGTCGAGTAGGACGAAGCCTCCGACGCCAACCACGTCACCATTTCGGCCACTTCGTCCGGTCGACCGATCCGTCCCAACGGCATGGCGGCGAACATGGCGTTCACCGCGTCGGGCGCCATCGCCTCGCTGACCATGGGGGTGTTGATCCCTCCGGGGTGCACGGAGTTGACCCGGATAGCGAAGCGTCCGAGTTCGAGCGCGGCGACCTTGGTCATGCCGCGCACGGCGAACTTGCTCGCCACGTACGCGAGCGAGTTCGTCGAACCCACCAGACCGTCGATGGACGAGATGTTGACGATCGAACCGCCGCCGGCGGCCTTCATCGACGCGAGCACCGACTGCATCCCGAGAAAGACCCCCGTCTGGTTGACGGCGACCACACTGGCCCACATCTCCTCACTCAGCTCTTCGATGGCTGCGCTGCGGAATATCCCGGCGTTGTTGACCAGAACGTTGACCTTGCCGAAGCGCGCCGTCGCGTCCTGGACCGCACCGCGCCACGACGCCGCATCGGTCACGTCGAGGTGGCGGTAGGCGGCCGCGCCGCCGAGTTCACCGGCGAGCGTCTCGCCCTCGTCGTCGAGCACGTCACCGAGCAGGACCTGCGCCCCCTCACTGACGAACTGGCGGGCCTCGGCCGCGCCCATGCCTCTCGACGCGCCCGAGATAATCGCAACTTTGTTGTCCAACCTGCCCATGGCCATTCTCCTTCGCTCGATGTTCCACCTCGACGAGTCGTTGTCGGAGGGCGAGCGGACTCGTCGGGCCGACCCGCGAACTCACGTGGTCACTTCAGATTGTTCCGTGGTGACGAGAGGGCCGCTAGGGGCTGAAGTCATCGACCCAGCGGTCGCTCAACGGTGAGGTCGAGTTGCACGCCGAGTCGCGATCAGGCGTCGCTCAGGACGGGTTCGACAGAGTAGCGGCCTTCTGCAGGGCGTCCGAGTAGATGGACGCCAACCGATCCCACGAGGCGTTCGCCTGATCGTCGACGGCTTGGCGGCCGGGGTCGGCGTCGAACCACGCCACGGTGTCGCGGATGCCGTCGGCGAAGGGGACCGCCGCCTTGAAGTCCGGGACCAGTCGTCGCAGTTTGGAGTTGTCGAACACCGACGAGTTCGACTTGTCGCCCCACAGCGTGCCCAGCATCTGCGGATCGGCCGCGACGACGGCGTCGGTCGGCACGTGAACGATATCGGGCTCGGCGCCAGCGGCGTCGCCCACCAGCCCATAGATCTGGTTCCAGGTCAACGCCTCGTCCGAGGTGATGTGGAAGGCCTCACCGATCGCCTCGGGCCTTCCCAGCAGCGGAATCAGTCCGCGTGCGACGTCGGTGTTGTGCGTCAGGGTCCAGATGCTGGTTCCGTCACCCGGCACGAGGATCTTGGCCCCCCGTCGCATCCGATCGACGATGGTGAAGGGCTTTTCCCAACTGCCGATGGCGACCGGTATCTGCGAGAACCCGTAGGTCAGCGATGGCCGGATGATCGTCACCGGGAAGCCGGTCGACTGGTGCGCGTGCACGAGGACCTCCTCGCACGCGATCTTGTCCCTCGAGTACTGCCAGTAGGGATTGCGCAGTGGGGTCGATTCGGTGATCAGCCAGTGCGAGGGCGGCTTCTCGTAGGCCGACGCCGAACTGATGAACACGTACTGGCCCACGTCGGCATAGAGATCGAGATCCAAGGTGACTTGTTGGGACACGTAGGCAGTCCACTGGATCACCACATCGAAACTGCGACGTCCTAGTGCCGCTCGGACCTGATCCGCATCGGATGCGTCGGCGATCAACGCGTTCTGCGCGCTCACCTGGCGTGGGAGGTTTGAATGGCCACGGTTGAGCGTCGACACGTCGTGACCGGCTTGCATCGCCTCCGCAACGCACGCACTACTTATGATGCCAGTACCGCCGACGAACAAGATCTTCACGGCCCGCCTCCTTGAACGATGACCCTTCGCCGCCGCGGCGACGATGACGTCAGTGACCGAGACCCTTTTTCGATTCCTTCTTGGCGCTCTTGTCGTTGCGCTTCTCCTTGAGCGACTTTCCCGCTTTCTTTACGTTGCGCTGACTCGGTGACTTCTCGGCCATGGTGGCTCCTCTCGCAGGCGACGACATTGTTGGCGTCGAGACCTCACCTCGCGGGTGCCGGTGACGTCGGCGCTCGCGTTGGTGGGACCTCACGTAGAACCTTAACCACAGCCCAACCGGGGCGTCAGTCCCACCTCGTCAACGCCACGCCGCGCTCAGGAATCCAAGCGGGCCAGCACGTCAGCGAACTCGAAGGCCGCTTCTTGTTGAATAGTGAAGTAGGAATACCCCCACCGCTCACGGCGAGCGTGGAGTCGCTCAACGATCTCTGCGACATCGCCCACCAAGACCATCGGCGAGGAACGGACCTCTTCTTCGTCCGCCGCGAATCCCTTGGTCATCTCGCGGACCATTGACGAAGAGTCATTGGTGACGTGGGCGTACCGCACCCAGGCGTGCAACTCAATCGCCGAGAAGCGATCGCCCGCCGCATCTCGAATCCAGACGAGCTTCTCGTCGATGCTCGACGGCACCCCGTCACGGGCCGCGGCCACCCTCGCGTCACTTGAGGGGAGTGCGACGTTCACGCCGATGATATCGGCGTGAGTGGCGGCGAACGTGAGCATGCGCTTTGCCCCGCCCGCGATGAAGAGCGGTGGGCCACCGGGGGTGAACGGCTTCGGCGTGCCTTCCAGGTCAGTGATGACGTAGTGCGTTCCATCGAAACTGAAGGGGCCATCGGCGAAGAGACCTCGCAACACCTGGACGTACTCCATCATGCGATCGACTCGGACACCCGGCTTGTCCATTCTGATGCCCGTGGTCTCGTAGTCGTTGACCATGTAGCCGGCACCCACCCCGACTTCCAAGCGACCCTCGGACAGCACGTCAATCGACGCGAGCTCTCGCGCCAGGACGGCCGGGTGACGAAAGTCGGGAGCGAAGACGGCGCTGGCGACATTGAGCGTCGTGGTCGCCACAGCGGCGGTCGCCATTGCGGTGATCGGACCGTAGCCCTCGTCGATGTGGTCCGCCACGAAGAGCGTCGAGTAGCCGAGATCCTCGAGGGTTCGTGCCGACGCCGCCCAGCTCATTGACTCGAATGGTGCGAGCATTTCAACACCGAAGCGAAAATTTCTGGGGTGCTTCATCGCGTCCTCCTCGTAACGCTCAACGCGGTGTCGAGCGGGGCCACACGACGGCGAGACGACGACTCACGCAAGTTCGTCCAGGAACTCCCGCACGACGTTCGCAATTCCCGAACTGTCCAATCGATAGTGCGCGTAGAGACCAGCCGGAGGCCCAATCTCGACGTACTCGTCGTGAATTCCGTGTCGCTTCAACATCGCGGGAATTCTCATATCCGCCAGTGCCTCGGCAATGGCTCCACCGAGACCTCCGATGATGCTGTGTTCTTCGACGGTCACGATGACCCCGCCTTCGCCGGCCTCGCGCACGGCCTCGAGGTCGAGCGGTTTGATGGTCGCCATGTCAATGACTCCGACGTCTATCCCCTGTTTCGCAAGTATCTCGGCCGCTTCGAGTGCCGGATGCACCTCACTACCCGTCGCGATGATCGTCGCGTGCGCGCCGTCGCGCAGTCGAGCCGCCACACCGAATCGAAAGTTGCTCGGAACGTCCGCGTAGACCTCCGGATCACGGCCTCGTCCCAATCGGAGGTAGAGGGGTCCCGACAGGTCGAGTGACGCCCGCAACATGGCGCGCAACTGGTTGGCATCAGTGGCGCACGCGACCGTCAGATCGGCCACGACGCGCATCGCGGCAAGGTCTTCGAGCGCGTGGTGGCTCGACCCGTAGTACCCGAGCGAGATACCCGAGTGATGCGCGAGGATTCGCACCGGCATGCCGGGGTACGCGCAGTCTGTACGGATCTGCTCGTAACCGAGCAATGACGCGAACGAGGCGAACGTTCCCACGAAGGGCATGAGCCCAGTCGACGCCATGCCGGCGGCGGCCGAAATCATGTTCTTCTCAGCGATGCCGACATTGAAGAACCGGTCGGGGTGGCGCTGGGCGAAGTCGTTCAATCGATTGGCCGACGCCAGGTCGGCGGTCAGCACGACGATTCGTTCGTCGTGCTCAGCGAGGTCCGCCAGCTCCTCGCCGGCGACGAAGGCGGGTACCGAACGGCGTACGATGCCCTTCTCCGAGCCCTTCGCCGAGGGAGAACCCTTCGGCTGGGGACTCTCCCCGCGAAAGACCTCGCTCTGATCCTGACCGGGGGTGGGCGTACGCGGCGTCACGAGAGACCTGCCATGAGTTCAGCGCGCACGGCTTCGTAGTCCTCGGGGCCGAGGTTGCCCACGTGCCACGACACGTCATTCTCCATCCGTGCGACGCCACGGCCCTTCACGGTATCGGCGACGATGAGCTGGGGAGGGCCGTGATCAACGTCGGGAAGAGCCCCGAACGCGCCGAGAACGGCCGCGATGTCGTGTCCGTTGATTCGCTGGCACGCCCAGCCGAAGGCGGTGAAACGCTCCTCGATCGGCTCTTGGGTCATGACGTCTTCGGTGGGCCCGTCGATACCCAATCTGTTGCGGTCGACCACGCACACGAGGCGACTCGTTCGAAAGTGTCCCGCCGCCATTGCCGCCTCCCACACTTGGCCCTCGGCGAGTTCGCCGTCACCCACCATCACGTAGGTGCGGTAATCATGCTTCGTCACTCGACCCGCGAGCGCCATGCCCAGACCGATTGAGAGACCGTGCCCCAGCGAGCCGGAGCTGAAGTCAATTCCGGGAATCTTACGCATATCGGGGTGATCACCGAATCGACTACCGAGGCGCGTGTAGGACTCGAGCCAGGCGGCGTCAAAGTATCCGAGATCGGCCAGTATCGGGTACAGACCTATCGCGGCGTGACCCTTGCTCAAGATGAATCGGTCCCGATCGGGCCAGTCGGGAGTCGTCGGATCGAGACGAAGCCGGTGGTAGTAGAGGGTGGCGAGCAACTCCGCCGCCGAGAACGTTCCGCTGTAGTGCCCCGCTCCGGCGATGCGCGACAGTCGCAGGGTCTCCAGGCGCACCATAAGCGCACGATCGGTCAATCGATCTATCACAGTGTCATCAGTGGGTTTCACGGATGTTCACCTCCTCAGGGGCGTCGGCGAGAGCGAAGGGACGCGGGTGCGCCGCGAGCAACGAACGCGTGTACTCGGCCTTTGGGGAATGGAAGACCTCCGCAACCGGGCCGATCTCCACAATTTCACCCAAATGCATCACGGCCACTCGATCGGCGACCTCGGCGATCACTTACAGCTGGTGGGC
>Ga0316217_10002493_pt1 | contig 22073 bp, 14 predicted proteins | sample 1anoAmetaG_FD_203633 | JGI IMG/M metagenome (GOLD analysis project Ga0316217, IMG submission 203633) | Freshwater microbial communities from Trout Bog Lake, Wisconsin, USA - 1anoA | ecosystem: Environmental > Aquatic > Freshwater > Lake > Hypolimnion/Profundal zone | place: USA: Wisconsin...
GGTTTTATCCTGATTCATATCATCACCGGCCACTCCCAAGCCCGGCCGCGGCTGGAAGGGAAAGCCGCCACGGTTTTTCAAATGATCACGCTCGGCTGGATTCTGCTGCAAATTCATTCGCCGTCCGTCAAGTGGCCGCTGTACGCCGCCGGCCTGTGTACCTTCATCTCCGGCATCCGGTACATTCTCGACGGCATCACACAACTTAACGCCCACGAACAGAAAAATTAGCGCGCCTTACCGGCTGCGGCCGGTGCCAAAGGGGGGCGGCGCCACCGGCAACAAACGGCGGGGCGTGCCGTGGCCGTTGGGGATGATGCGATTCATAATCACGCGCGTCGCCAAGCGCGCGAGCTTCTGCAAGTCTTTCGGTGGGCAAAACCCACTGGCACCAGTCGTCGGTTTCATTTGATCCACGACCTCCTTGTTGCTTCACGCCAAGTGAAGCGTTTTGTTCAAGCCACCCAAAATGGTTCAGGTGACTCCCCCTTGTTGAAACGCGGTTTAACCGCAATCCGGCGGAAAAGAAAGCCGGAAATCGTGTTGAATCGGCAACCCACTTCTTTTACGCTGCCGGCCGGGATGAACATCGCCAGCCTGATCGATCACACGCTTCTCAAGCCCGACGCCACCGCCACTGATATCGAGCGGCTGTGCCGGGAAGCTGCGCAATCGCAATTCTATTCGGTCTGCGTGAATCCAGTTCATGTCCGGTCAGCCGGCACGTTTTTGCAAGCCACGCCGGTCAAAGTCTGCAGCGTTATTGGCTTCCCACTCGGCGCCAATCTCACCGCAACCAAAGCCGCTGAAACCCGGTCGGCTCTCCGCGATGGCGCCCGCGAAATTGACATGGTCCTCAACATCGGCGCCCTCAAGGCCGGTCAGTCCGCCGGCGTGCTCGCCGACATCCAGACAGTCGTCCAACTCTGTCACGAAGCGCAGGCCCTCTGCAAAGTCATCTTTGAAACCTGCCTACTGACCGACGCCGAAAAGACTCGGGCCGCCGAACTCTCTCTTACCGGCGGCGCCGACTTCGTCAAAACCTCCACCGGCTTCAGCACTGGCGGCGCGACCGTTGCCGACGTCGCGCTGCTGAGCCGCTTGGTAAAAGCGCACGGCCTCGGCGTCAAAGCTTCGGGCGGCATCCGGTCACTGGCGGACCTCCAAAAAATGGTGACGGCCGGCGCCACGCGCATTGGCACCAGCAACGGCATCAAAATCCTGCAGGAAGCGGCCGGTCACACCGCGTGACGTGAGCGCTTTCGTTCCATTACCGGCCAACGAGCAAATCGTCATCACCTGGCCGACGCCAAACCAGCAACTCTTCACCGCACTGGAAAAGTTCTTCGCCCGCACCCGCGTTAACCCTGACTTCGGCAAGCCTGGCTGGACACGCGACTGTGGCCGGCGGTTCCATCGCGGCTGCGACATTGCGCCGGTCAACGTCACGCCGACCGACCAAACCACCCGCGTCATCTTCACCGACTGCGCTACCGGCAAAGATTTCGCAAGCGACGAACCGACGTTCATTCCCCACGACGAAGTTTTCGCCGTGTTCCCCGGTAAGATCGGCAAAGCCGTGCCCGACGAATCGGCCTCCGATTTTGGCCGGCATGTCATCATCGAACACCACTGGCCGGTAAGCGGCGCAAAATTCTTCACGCTTTACGGCCATTTGGCAGAAGTTCTGGGAGGAGCGGCGTCCTCGCCGCGATTCTGGAAAGCCGGTCGCGGCGAGGACGCCGCTCCTACCGGAGTTGTTGCCGGTCTGCACATTGGGACAATGGGGCAAACGAGCCGGAGCGCCGATGCTCGAAACTGGATGGCAATCGCGCCGCATTTGCATTTTGAAGTTCGGGATGGTGCCGGCAACGCCTACGACCCGGTCGAATTTCTGAAACGATTTCTTCCGGCTCGTTAGCTTTTCGTTTCCGGCCAGAGGTAAATCCAGTAATGCTCATCATCGCGGATTCCTCCTTGAAACTGGTGCAACAGCGTGGCTTTCCCATTTTTGAATTCATGATCGAGAATCAGAATGGCATCCTGACCGGTTTTCTTCACGAGCTCATCGACTTGCTGATCGAGCCGGCGGCCGGTGTTGCGCAGCCGTTGCTGATCCCAAATGCAGTACGACCCAAACTCGGCACGGTCCGGATAATAGATGCGCGGTAATTCCAGATAGCCGACAACCGAGATGGCCGTGCCGGAATTGTCGCCGACCACGACAAACCGCGCCAGGTCGGGATACTCTGACCGGAGCCACTGGGCTGCCGCCTTGGCCTGTGAGAATGGCTCCACCCAGTCCACGGTGATCGCAATGACGGCGCCCCAGACATGCAGCGCCAGCAGTGGCAGCAACACCTTCATGCGGTGGCGGTCCCAGAACGCCGGCAACCTGTCGGCCCACCGGAGCGGGATTGTCCATGGACGATAATCAAAAGACATCCACAGCAGGGCGACAAACCACAGGAAAAGAAACCCGACATGCCGGATCCCGGCTTGGTATTTAACGTGATAGAAGGTGAGCAGCGTCAGGTTGCCCAGCCAGTATGGGACCAGCAGCCATGGTCGTTTCAGGAACAACAAGCTCCCCAGTGCCAGCAGGACCAGCCCACAGGCGAACCGGTTGGTTCGCGGGATCAGCGGCGCGTCGGTTCCGTCGGCCGGCTTGTCGAGAAACCGGTTGGTATTCCAGAAAGTCAATTGATTCACCGGAACCGGCAGATAAGCTCTGGTCACAAACTCACCCACACGGTCCGCGGCACCGTCCCGCCACTGCCAGCGCCAGCCGCTTGCGAAACCCGAATCGGGCGGGGGCGTGATCTGTTTGATGCCCGTGTAAAGGCCGCCCAAAATGAGCACCATTCCCACCAGAAATCGGCCGAGGCAGTGCTCCGCCTGCCGGTAGCGGCCGGCATAGGCCACGGCGAACTCAATCGGCAAGGTCACGGCCAGCACGCCCACGAGCAGCAGCGCAAAGATGTTCGTATGGCACAGCAGCAAGAGTGCCGTGGCGATTGCGGGAAACCGGCGCCAGCGCTGTTTGAACAGGGCGCAGACTGTCAAGAGCAGGGTGACGCTGATGGCGTAGTTGCGGGCGATGACCGCATACTCGTAGGCGAAGAAGTAGCCCAGCACGAGCAGGATCTTGACGCCCCATGAGAATGGCGACCAGCGAAACACGAGCAACGCCGACAGGCCGGCCAAGGCCACGTGCAACCCCTGCATCAGGACCGGATTGGGTGACAGATGCGCCAGCGGCCAGAGCAACAAATGCCACAGCCCGGGATGCCCCTCGTAGCGCATGTTGTGCAGCAATTGCACCGGTGTCGCCGAGTCGCGCGCCAGCAACCAGGCCTGCAATTCGTCGCGCCACATCTCGTGCCGCCGGGTCACACACGCCACCAAAGCGGTGACGGCCAAGGCGAGCGCATAGGGCAGGGCCGCGTTGACACGGCGCCAGAAGATCATCCACTGCATGCCACAGAGTAATAGAGGCAGCGGCCCGCTCCGGCAACCGCTTTTTAATCGGCGGAGTCTTTGTCGGAGCGGCATCCCACGCCATTTCCGTGTCCCGGTTACGGCCGGGACCCAAATGCAATTTTAACGAACCGACTCCAAGTGGTGGTAGGCGGCGTGGGTTGTCAGCCGGGGGTCCTCCTGCGGGCCACCGACGGTGAAATGGTACAGGCTTTGAAACGTGTCCTCCGCGAGTCCCAGCACTGCATGCACGGGATCGTCGAAGAAACAGCCGATGCCGGTTCCGCGGACGCCCTGGGCTTCAGCTTCCAAGTAAAGGATCTGCCCGAGCATGCCGGTTTCCCAAAAGAGCTGGCGATAACGCTGGGGACCCGCGGCCAGTTCAGCCCGAAACCGGGCGATCATGCCCACCGAGAAAGCGCTATCACCCGCGATGGACTGCTGGCAGCTGACTGTTGTTGCGATGTTCTGAAAATCTCCCGCTTCGAGTAAATACAGTGGCAACGTACCCGTCACTGGCTGCCAGAGGAAATGGTTCTGGCACTGTTGCCGCAAGGCCGGCAAGTCCCGTTCCGTCCGCAATAAAAAATAGAGGCCCGGCGCCAATCCCGTCACGCGGTGGACGAACAAGAGCAGGTGCACGCACGGGGCGGTCAGCCCGAGATCAAACGGCGCCGACGCGGCCCGGACCAGCGTTTTGTCCAGCATGGTGCAAAACTGTTCATGGGTGAGACTGGTCACCCCATCGAAGGCCTGGGCACTGCGGCGTTGACGAATGAGTTGCGCGGCCGGGATTCCCGATTGTTCTGCCAGCCCGTAAAACGGTCGGGGTGTGTCGGTCCGGTCAGACTGGTCGGCACCGGCAACCGTCCCGGCCCGGGCCGGCGGTTGCATCGTCGCCTCCGCCACCCGCGCAATGATCTCCCAATCCACATGCGCCGCGCTCAATTGGTTGGGCGTGCCCTGAAACTCCAACCGTGAAAATTCCGCGGCAACCGCAGCCGGTAAATCGCGCGGAATCCGCTGCGCCCCGCTGCGGTGGACGAAACACAACAGCTCGGGATGCTCCGCCTCAAATTCCGGCCACTGGATTTTGCCAAAGCCCAACAGCCGCGCGATCTCCGCAGTCGGCACCGCAATCAACCAGGTGACCTGCCAGCCCAGCAGATTGGCTGAGAAACTCAGGGCCGCGAGGGCGTGGCCAATGTCGTGTTGGCAGTACCGAAAAGCCCGTTCACCATATTTCCAGGATTCGCGCCAGAAGATGCTGGTCAAGGCGATGAGGAACCCCTCCGCGTGCAGGTGCGTTTTGATCGGCTGCCAGAGCGGGCCGGGCACCGCGGCGCGCTGCTCCAGCATGTGGCGGTAGGCGTTGTAATGAAAGATACCTGCCGTGATTCCGGGCAGGCCCGGTAGGATCAGGTGGGCTTCGGTTGGATGGAGATTGCCACTGGAAGGGTTCATCCGCAACGCCCACCGGTTCCCAGGAACGGATTTCCACGCCGAGAGCCCGAGCGCTAGTTCCAAAAAAGCTCCGAGGGTGGCGGCGTTAAAATCCTGAAATGTGTTACAGCTCCGGTCGTACAATGCCAGATGGGGACTCGCCGGGTCGTGGTGCAACAACGGCAGGCTGACTGTTGGCGCGTCGGCATAGAAGCGGAATGGATTGGGCTGATTGGCCCAGTCCAGGGAACCGGCGGACCGCGCATAGCGCTGAAATTGATGCTTGGTCTGCTCGTGATACAACAACGTTTCGGTTATTTGAGAATTGCTCACATTATTCATTCATCGGCCGGCAATGGTGCCGGACGATAGCCTGTATTCAGTCGTTCGCCAAATCGTCCGCCCCAACCACCACCAACTGGTCAGCGTGCCAGTGATTACATCCCAGAAATAATTCAGCGCCGGGTGGAACTTCTACGTGTCCGCTGACAAGTGCCGCGCAACAAGAAAGCAGCCCAGTGCAATCAGCACCGTGATCGTAACGATGAGGATTGCCTGTGCTTCGGGGCGGCACACCCAAGCCTGCCATTGCACCATCAAGACTTCGAGCTTTCCGCCATAAAGTTCGATGTTCCGTGTCGCGATTTTGGAATCGGCCATGGACAGGCTGCTGTCCTGCCAGTCGCCGGCCGTGGTGGAAGCCGGCGCAGATTTCTGACCGAGCCGGTAAACCAGTGCCGCGCTTCCAATCCCAACCAGTAGTACAATCACGCCAATCGTGGTGAGCGTCGCTGCGTGCCGGCCGGCACTCATGTGGCCGAACTCGCCAGTTGCGCCGTTCGCTGCTGGCGCCGGAGTTTGAAATGTTGGCGCAGGTGCTCAAAGGCGAGATAGACCACTGGCGTGGTGTAGAGCGTAAGGACTTGGGAAAAAAACAGGCCGCCGACCACAGCGATGCCCAGCGGGCGGCGCAACTCGGCCCCGGCGCCGAGGGCGAGCGCCAACGGGACGGCGCCGAGCAATGCGGCCATGGTCGTCATCATGATCGGGCGAAACCGGATGACGCAGGCTTTGTAGATCGCGTCTTCAGGCGAAAGCCCGTCTTCGCGTTCGGCCGCCAGCGCGAAGTCGATCATCATGATCGCATTCTTCTTCACGATGCCCATCAGCAGGATGATCGCGATGAACGAGACCAACGAGAGATCGACGCCAAACACCATGAGTGCGATCAGCGCGCCGACCCCGGCCGACGGCAGCGTTGACAGAATCGTGAGCGGATGAATCAAACTCTCGTAGAGCATGCCGAGCACGATGTAGACCGTGATCAAGGCGGCCACCAACAGCAACGGCAGCGTGGCCAACGACGCTTGAAACACTTGGGCCGTGCCCTGAAAACTGCCGTGGATGGAGGCCGGCAGCCGCAATTCCTGCGCGGCGGCCTCAATGATTTCGGTGGCCTGGCCGAGCGAGACGCCCACCGGCAGGTTGAAGGAAATTGTGACACAGGGAAACTGGCTTTGGTGGTTGATCGACAACGCCGTGTTGCTCGTCTGAAACTTGGCGACACTGGCCAGCGGGACTTGCTGGCCGGTGGTGGACTTGACATAAATTTTATTCAACGACGCCGGGTCCAACTGGTACTGCGGATCGACCTCGAGGACGATGTGGTGCTGGTTGTAACGTTCGTACAACGTCGCGACCTGGCGCTGGCCAAACGCATCGTACAACGTGTTGTCAATCACCTGTGGCTGAACACCGAGCCGGGCCGCCGCATCGCGATCAATGACAACGTCAGCCTGCAGACCGCGCATTTGCAAGTCGCTGCTGACATCCGCCAATTTGGTACTCTTGCGGAGTTGGTTCACAAACCGGGGTGTCCAGTAATTGAGCGCGTCCAGATCCGTTGCTTGCAAGGCATACTGGTATTGCGCCTTCGTGATCCGTCCACCGGCGCGGATGTCCTGAACCGCTTGCAGGTACAACGTGATGCCCGGCACCGCTGCCAGCTTGCCCCGCAACCGGGCAATGACTGCATCGGCGCGCACCTTCCGCACATTGAGAGGTTTGAGCGTGATAAACAGCCGCCCATTATTAACGGTCGACGCCCCCCCGCCGCCGCCAACGAACGAGCCAATCGTATCCACAGCCGGATCGGCCAGAACAATTCGCGCCACCTGATCCTGCATTTTCGCCATCGTGGCGAACGACACGTCTTGCGCCGCGTCGGTGTTGCCGAAGATGACGCCGGTATCCTGCTGCGGAAAGAATCCTTTGGGCACAGCCACATACAAGGCGATGGTGCCAATGAACGTCCCGAGCGCAACCAAGAGCATGAACCCTTGATGACGCAGCACCCATTTCAAGCCGTGCTCATAGCCGGTGAGCCCCCAGTTGAACACGCGTTCGCAGCTGCGGTTGAACGGGCCGGGCGGCCCGTAATCCGCTTCCGGCTTCAGAAACCGGGAACACATCATTGGTGTCAAGGTCAACGAGATGGCGCCGGACACCAGGATCGCGAGGCTTAGGGTCACGGCAAATTCGTGGAGCAACCGGCCGATCAGACCGCCCATGAACAACAAGGGAATGAACACCGCCACCAGTGAGATGCTGATCGAGATGACCGTGAACCCGATCTGCTTCGCGCCTTTCAACGCCGCCGGCAAGGCGTGTTCGCCCTGTTCGATATACCGGTACACATTCTCGATGACGACAATCGCATCGTCGACGACGAACCCGACGGAAATCGTGATGGCCATCAGCGAGAGATTATCGATGCTGTACCCGAGCAGGTACATGAACCCACACGTCCCGGCCAGCGCCAGCGGGACGGTCACGCTGGCAATGAAGGTTGGCCAGAACCGCCGTAGGAACAGGAAGATCACCATGACCACCAGCGCGACGCTCACCCCCAGCGACAGCTCCACATCGTTCACCGACGCCCGGATGGTCGTCGTGCGGTCGCTCAGCACCAGCAGTTTGACCGCGGGCGGCACCCAGCGGGCCAATTGCGGCAACTGCGCCTTGATCCGGTCCACCGTCTCGATCACGTTGGCCCCAGCTTGTTTGAAGACAATCAACAACACCGCCCGCCGCATCGGCACGGTCTGGGTCCCCGCCCAGCCCGCCAACTGCGTGTTTTCGATGCCCTGCACGACCTGCCCCATCGCGCTGAGCTTGATCGGGATGTTGTTGGTGTTCGCCAACACCAACGGCCGAAAGTCGCGGGCGTCGGTGATCTGGTCGTTACTGGTCAACGTGTAGAAGACCTTCTCGCCGTCGAGGCTGCCCTTCGGCTGATCCACCGCCACCTGGCCGAGAAACTGGCGCACCTCTTCGAGGCTCAGCCCGGTCGACGCCAATGCCGCCGGATTGATCTGTACGCGCACCGCCGATTTTTCCGCGCTCGGAATAAACACCTGGCTGACCCCTTCGACCTGGCTGAGTTTTTGCGCGATGATGGAGTCCGCGTATTCGAAAACCTTCGCCGCCGGCTCCGTGTCCGAAGTCATCGCCATAATCATGATCGGCGCATCCGCCGGGTTCACTTTCCGGTACGTTGGCGGCCCCGGGAGATTGACCGGCAGCTCACTTGCCGCCGCATTAATCGCCGCCTGCACATCCCGCGCGGCGCCGTCCACATTGCGGTCGAGATCAAATTGGATTGTGATGCTGGTGCCACCGAGCGTGCTGACGGAGGTGATTTCCGACACGCCGGAAATCTGCGCGATCCGCTTTTCCAAGGGCGCGGCCAGCGACGACGCGACCGTCGCCGGGTCTGCGCCCGGCAGCGCGGCCGACACCGACACCATTGGAAAATCGACGCGGGGAATCGCCGCGACGGGTAGAAACCGGTACGCCACCACCCCGAGCAGAAATAATCCCACCGCCAGCAACGATGTGCCCGCCGGGCGCCGAATGAACGGTTCGGAAACGTTCATGGCCGGGCGGGTTTTGTTGCGGCTTCCGCCACCAAGCCGGCCGCGGTGCGGCGGTGCCGGATCCATTTACCGAGCCGGTCCATGTAGAGGTAGATCACCGGCGTCGTATACAACGTGAGGGTCTGCGACAAGATCAGGCCACCGACAATCGCGATGCCCATCGGCCGGCGCAATTCCGAGCCGGTCCCTTGTTCCAGTGCCAGCGGCAACGCCCCGAGCAACGCCGCAAACGTCGTCATCATGATCGGCCGGAACCGCAGCAAACAGGCTTTGTAAATGGATTGTTCCGGCGGCAACCCTTCCTCGCGTTCGGCATCCAGTGCAAAGTCGATCATCATGATGGCGTTTTTCTTGACGATGCCAATCAGCAGGATGACGCCAATCAGCGCGATCATTGAGAAATCAGTATGGCAAATCAACAGCGCCACCAAGGCCCCAACACCAGCCGACGGCAGCGTGGAGAGAATCGTGATCGGGTGAATATAACTTTCATAGAGCACGCCCAGCACGATGTAGATCACGATCACCGCCGCGAGAATCAGGAACGGTTCGCTCTTCAATGATGACCGGAACTCTGCCGCGCTGCCGGAGAATGTTGTCAGCACCGTCTCCGGCAAACCGATGTCCTTTTGGGCGCGCTGGATGGCGTCCACGGCTTCGCCGAGCGATTTGCCGGGTTCAAGGTTGAACGACAACGTGACCGCCGGGAACTGGCCTTCATGAACAATTGACAGCGGCATGGTCACTGTCCGCAATTTGGCAAAGGTTGTCAGCGGGACCATTGGGCCGGCCGTGGATTTGACGTAAATCTTGTCCAGTGATTCCGGCGTGAGCTGGAACCGAGGTTCGGCTTCGAGGATGACGCGATATTGATTGAGCTGCGTGAACATGATCGTCACCTGACGCTGCCCAAACGCATCGTACAACGTATCGTCGATGGCCTGCGGCAACACATTCAGGCGGGCCGCCGTGTTGCGGTCCACGTCCACCTGCAATTGCAAGCCGTTCGCCTGCTGGTCGGTTGCCACGTCCGTCAATTCGGGCAAGGTGCGCAGCTTGGCCAGGAGTTGCGCCGACCACTGGGCGAGTTCCGTCTCGTCCGCATCCTCCAACGTGTACTGGTACTGCGTGCGGCTGACGCGACTGTCGATCTGCACGTCCTGCACCGCCTGCATGAGCAACGAAATCCCCGGCACATCTTTGGTCGCCGCGCGCAACCGCCCAATGATTTCGCTGACCGTGGCCTGGCGCTGGTCGCGCGGTTTTAGGTTGAGATACAGGCGGCCGGTGTTGACCGTGGGGTTGACCGTGCCGGCCCCCACGAACGACGCGACGCTGACCACATCCGGATCTTTCTGCACGATCTCGGCGACAACGCGCTGGCGTTCGACCATCGCCTTGAACGAGATCGCCTGCGGCGCGTCCGTCACACCAACAATCAAGCCGGTATCCTGCAACGGCAACAGCCCTTTCGGAATGTAAATGTAAAGTCCGATCGTCACCACCAACGTCACGATGGCGACCACCAGCGTTGCGAATTGCCGCTGTAACACCCATTGCAATGTGCGGTCGTAGAAATCGAGCATCGCTTTGAACATCCGCTCCGTCGCGGTGTAGAACCGGCCATGCGGCTCGTCCGTTTCCGCTTTCAACAACCGGCTGCACATCATCGGTGTCAGCGTGAGCGACACAATCGCCGACCACACCACTGCCACGCTCATCGTGATGGCGAACTCGCGGAACAACCGGCCCACGATGCCGGTCATAAACAGCAATGGAATGAACACCGCGATCAGCGATACGCTCAGCGAAATGACCGTGAACCCGATCTGCTTCGCGCCCTTGAGCGCCGCTTCCAGCGGCGGATCACCCAGTTCAATGAAGCGGACGATGTTCTCGATCATCACAATCGCATCGTCCACGACGAACCCGGTCGAGATCGTCAGCGCCATCAGCGATAGGTTGTCGAGCGTGAACCCGACGAGCTTCATCACACCAAACGTCCCAATGATCGCCAGCGGCAATGCCACGCTCGGAATCACCGTTGCCCAGAATTTGCGCAGGAAAATGAAAATCACGAGCACCACCAGCCCGATCGTGAGCATCATTGTGAACTGCACGTCGTGCACCGACGCCCGGATCGTTTGCGTCCGGTCCGTCAGCACGTTGACCTGGACCGACGGCGGAATTGACGCCCGCAAGCGCGGCAGCAATGCCTTCACCCGGTCGGCGGTTTCAATAATGTTCGCGCCCGGCTGGCGTTGGATGTCGAGAATGACCGATGGCTTGTCGCCGACCCAACCGGCCAGCCGCACGTTCTCAACATTGTCGATCACGGTCCCGATGTCGCCGAGCCGGACGGGGGAGCCGTGCCGGTACGCCACCACGATCGGCTTGTATTCCTCCGCCGACAAAATCTGGTCGTTCGCGCCGATGGCATACGACTGGCGCGGACCATCGAAGCTGCCCTTGGGGGCGTTGATGTTGTTTTGCATCAGCGCCGTGCGGACATCTTCGAGACCAAGCCCGAGTGATGCAATGGCGGCCGGGTTGATCCGGACCCGGACCGCCGGTTTTTGATTACCTTCGATGGTGACGAGGCCGACCCCGGTGACCTGACTCAGCTTCTGCGCCAAGACCGTGTCCGCCATGTCGTTGACTTTTTCCAGTGGCAACGTGTCGGAGGTGATCTGCAACGTGAGAATTGGCGTGTCGGCCGGATTGACTTTGTTGTACGTCGGCGGATTCGGCATGTTCTGCGGCAACACGCCACCCGCGGCATTAATCGCCGCCTGCACGTCCTGCGCCGCGGCGTCAATGTCGCGGTCGAGGATGAATTGCAAGATGATCGTCGTGTTGCCGAACGAACTCTGCGAGGTCATCTGCGCCAGCCCGCTGATCTGGCCAAACTGCCGTTCCAGTGGCGTCGTCACCGATGACGCCATCACATCCGGACTGGCGCCCGGATATTGCGCCGTGACTTGAATCGTCGGAAAATCGACCGGCGGCAGCGCCGAGATCGGCAACAGCAAATAACCCAACAACCCCATCAGCACGATGCCGGCCATCAAGAGCGATGTGGCAACCGGCCGGTGGATGAATGGCTCGGAAATGTTCACAGCCAAGGATCCTGACTATTTCGCCGCGCCCGGCTTGCCGGCCTGCGCCGTCTTTACTTTCGAGCCGGGTTGGAGCCGGTATTGACCGTCCACAACAACCTCGTCGTCGGCGTGCAAGCCCTCGTCAATCAATGCCTCACCGTTTTCAATCTGCGCCACCTTGACCGGCTGAATGGCGACAACCTTGTCATCCTTGTCGGCCTTGATCACGAACGCATACGGACCATCCGGCCCGCGTTGCACCACCGCCGCCGGCACGACGAGGCCACCCTTGCGCGTTGTCAGCAACAGGCGCGCATTCACAAACTGCCCGGGCCAGAGCCGCAAATCCTCGTTCGGAAACGTCGCCTTCAACCGGATCGTCCCCGTCGTGACATCAATCTGGTTGTCGATCACCGCAAGTTGGCCGGTGCCGAGGATGGTCCGGTTGTCGCGGTCCACCGCCAACACGGCAATGTCGCCCGCGGCGCGTGCTTTCTGAATTGACGGCAGCGACTGCTCCGGCAACGTGAACACCACGGAGATCGGCTTCAATTGCGTCACCACCACCAAACCATTTGCGTCGGTGGCGTGCACAATGTTGCCCTGATCCACGAGCCGCACGCCGAGCCGGCCATCAAGCGGTGAAACGACTGTCGTGTAATTGAGTTGCACCTTGGCGCTGTCAATCGCCGCTTGGTCGGCTTTGACCTGCGCGGCCAATTGATCGACCAACGCCTTTTGCGTGTCATACACCTGCTGGGAGACGATCTTCGCCGCGATCTGTTCGGCATCGCGCTGCAAATCCAGCCGGGCGTTGGCCAGTTGGGCTTCGTCTTGGGCTTTCTTCGCTTCGGCCTGTTCGAGTTGGGCACGGAACGGATCGGGATCGATCTGCGCCAGCACATCCCCGGCCTTCACATCCTGGCCTTCGGTGAACGCGACCTTCTTTAATTCGCCGTCCACGCGAACGTGCACCGTGACCGCATTGAATGCCTGGACCGTGCCCAGCCCGTCGAGATAAATCGGCACGTCCTTTTGCGCCACGTGGCCCGCGACCACCGGCACCGGCGGCAACGCGGTCTTGCCGGCCAGCGCTGCCTTCGTGGCGGCGCCGGCGTGCTGCCGCCAGCCCCACACTCCGCCACCAACAAGCACCAGGCACGTCAGCCAAAGGCCCCACCGCGTTTTTTTCGGTTGTATGTTCGCCATGCTCAGAACTCCTTAATTCAATTAATTATGATCCTCTCGCCACACCACTTGAAATTTACCGCACCACCGCGGCCCGCGTCCCTTGCTTCGCCAACGCCTGAATTGCCGCCAGCGAAAACCGGGTGACGTGGGCCGCGAGCCGCTCCACATCGGCCGGTGCAAATGTCTCGCCCGGATCCAACCGGGCGATGACCTGCCCCGCGTGCCGGTAATACAGACACTGCCCCAGGATGCTGCGCGCGCACAACCGCACCGCAGTCTGGTTGAGCCGGCCGCCACCGAGTTCCTGGATGATTTGCCGGAGCCGTTCATTCAGCGGCCGGTACGCGGACTCCACCAACTCATCCAGCGCCCCCGTCGGCTCGACCATTTCCCGGGTCAGCAATTTTCCGTGCCACCCCGGCCGGCTCTTGTCAAAAATCTGAAACAGGAACGACCGGATAAACGCCCCCAACCGCTGCTCCGCGGTGGGATTGGCGCCCAAGCCGAAGTCCGCCGGGTATTTCTGCCGGCTGATTTCCGACCACTGCTTGATCGCCTCACGATACAGCCCTTCCTTGTCCCGAAAATAGTAATTGATCGCCGCGACGTTTGCCCCGGCGCGGTCGCAAATTGCCCGCACCGTTGCCTTGGCGAACCCGTGCTCGGCAAACACCTCCCCGGCGGCGGCCAGCAATCCCTGCCGCATCTGCAAATTCTGTTCCGGCTTGCCCATGATATTAAATACGCGTTTCAAACATGTGTTTAACATCGGTTCCCCGTCCTGTCAACCGCGGCGGCGATTGGCGGGCGGCTTTTCCTGTTGCCGGTCCCCCGGGAAAAACCTACAGTGCGCTCCACTTGTGAGCGTCCCATTGACCCCTGAACAGATTGCCGCGGCGCAGCGGTTCCTCGCGTCCGTGCCGGCCTCCTATTGCCGCCGGGGGAAGGAGTATTTCGCCGCCGGCGCGGTCCTGGGCGTGACCGCGGAAGTGCCGGGCCAATTGTACCGCATCCCGGTGCAAGGCTCCGTCCGGTACGAAGTCACCCTGGCCTACACCGACGCCGAGTGGGATGCGGAATGCACCTGCCCGGTAATGTTCGACTGCAAACATACCGTCGCGGCGCTGCTGGCGGTGCTCACGGCCGCCGGCGCGCCAGTGGCTGGCGCGGGGCCGGCCCACCGGCGCACGCTGGACGCCGCAGTGGGTGGGAAATTGGGCCGGCCGCTGACCATTCCGGAAGCGGCGTTGGTCAAACAATTGCGCAACCTGCACCAGCGCTTCGCCGGCTACGGCGGGGTGGCCATCTCAGAGTTGCAACGGCTGTTTCCCGGCTTGCCCGGTTCGCTTTGGGAACAAATCCGCCTGCTGCCGGGCAGCGGCGCCGACGCGGTGGAATGGTGGGCCCAGCTCGCCGTGTCGATCCGCGATCGCGGGGGCAAGGTGCCGGCGTTCTTGTGGTCGGTCGTCGATGAGGCACGGGTGCGCCAGCAGATTGCCGACTGGCAGCGCCAACAACAAATTGCCAACTGGCGCCAGCACCTGACCCGGTTCGCCAGCACGCCGGCCGGCGCTGCCGCCACGCGCACCATCGCGGTCCGCCTCAAACTGACGGCGCACGGTCCGGAATTGGAGACCTGCGCCGCCACTGCAACCGAGTTCCGGAAACTCAAGACCACCGCGTTCCGCGCGTTGGCTGAGGAGTTTGAAGCCGGGCGGCTGGCAGTAACGGCGGAAACGTTGCCGGTCTGGTTGCCGTTCTACCAACGCTGGCAGGCCACGCAGGTCCACCGGCTCGATCCGGCGGAGGAAACCGTCCAACGCATCGTCGGCACCCTGGTGCGGCAGCCGGCCACCCGCACGCTGGTGGTCAACGCCCACGGCGCGCCACTGGTGTGGCCGCCCGAACCGTTGCGCTGGGAAGTCACCGCCGATGCCAATTCCCACGGCGATTACCAACTGCGGCTCGTTCAGGCGGACGGCACGCCGCCCCCCGCCGCCGGGTGGGTGATCGCCGGCGAACCGACGCTCTACGTCACCGATCACGCCGTCTATCCGGGCCCGCGCCAGCTGGCGGCGCCGCAGGCCGACACTTGGAGCCGCCCGGCCCCGGTCAAGGATGCCATCATCGTGCCGGCGCCGGTGCTCGAATCGCAGGACGGATTCAACCTGCTCCAACAGCTGGGCGCCCCGGTGCCGGCCAAGTTGCGCGAACGGGTCCGGCAAGTGCCCCTGGCGTTGCAATTGACCGCCACGCTCGGCCGCGATTACGGCGCAACCGAGTGGGTCGACGTCCGGTTCGCGGCCAGCGGCGGCGGACGCGTCGAAGAATATGCTGACGGCGACTGGACCGTGAAGCAAGCCGGCCCGGCGGCCGGCGACCAGTTCTGCCTGTTCGACCGCGCTGCGCTGGCGGCGGTCCCGGCCCTGGTCCAGGCCAGCGATCTGAAATGGGACGCCTACACCCAGCACTGGCGCTGGCGCGTGACGAAACATTTCCCCGCCAAGTTCGCCGAGTGGCTGGCCACCGTGCCGGCCAGCGTGGACCTCCACCTCGACCACGAACTGGCGTCACTGCGCGCCGCGCCGTTGCGCGGAAAAGTGCGGCTCGAATGCGCGCCGTCCGGCGTGGACTGGTTCGACCTGAAAGTCGTGCTCGATGTGGCCGACACGAAACTGTCGGCGGCCGAGTTAAAGGCGTTGCTCGACGCGCGGGGCGGTTTTGTCCGCGTCGGCAACACCGGCTGGCGGCGGCTGCAGTTCGATCTCAACGCTGAGGACGACACCCAGTTGGCCAACCTCGGCCTCAGCCCGCATGATTTCACCAGCGAACCCCAGCGGCTCCATGCGCTCCAACTGGCCGACACCGCCGCGGCGCGGTTCCTGCCCGAAGCGCAGGTTGCCGCGATCCGCCGCCGCGCCGGCGAAATCAAGACGCGCGTCAACCCATCCGTGCCGGCCACGGTGCATGCCGAATTGCGGCCGTACCAGGTCGACGGCTTCCATTTCCTCGCGTACCTGAGCGCGAACAGTTTCGGCGGCGTGCTGGCCGACGACATGGGGCTCGGCAAGACATTGCAAACCCTGACTTGGCTCGTGTGGCTGCAGGCGCAGCCCGCGCCAGTCGTGAGTCCCGAGACCCGGGTCCCGAGTCTAGGCGGGAAAAACAACAAACAAGCCTCCGGACTCAAGACTCCGGACCCGGGACTTACCGGTCGTCCGTCGCTGGTGGTCTGCCCGAAATCGGTGATGGACAACTGGCGCGCGGAAGCCGAACGCTTTGCGCCGGGACTGCGCGTGACGTTGTGGCGCGGGACCGACGTCGCCAAGCTCCGCGCGGCGGTGGCCACGACGGATTTGCTGGTGGTGAATTACACGGTGTTGCGGTCGCTGGCGGCACCGCTGGCCAGCATTGCCTGGCTGGCGACGATCCTCGACGAGGGCCAATACATCAAGAACCCGGAATCGCAGACCGCCAAGGCGGCGCGCGCGCTTTCTGCCGACCACCGGCTCATCCTGACCGGCACACCAATCGAGAACCGGCTGCTCGATCTCTGGAGCCTGATGAGTTTCGCCATGCCCGGCGTGCTGGGCCCCCGCGCCCGGTTCGCCAAGCACTTTGACCACGCCAATGACCCGCTCGCCCGGCCCCGGCTGGCCGCGCGAGTCCGGCCCTTCCTGTTACGCCGGACCAAAGCGCAGGTTGCCCCCGAACTGCCCGACCGGATTGAGGAAGACCTGCTCTGCGAAATGGAGCCGGCCCAGGCCACCCTCTACCGCGCCGAACTCAAACACGCCCAGCACCAATTGCTGAAGATCAAAACCGTCAAAGACTTCGACCGCGAGCGCTTCAACTTCCTGACCTCGCTGCTGCGGTTGCGCCAGATCTGTTGCCATCCCGCGCTGCTCCCGGGCAACCAGACCGCCACAAGCGCCAAGCTCGACGCGCTGCTGGACCTGCTCGAACCGCTGATGGAGGAAGGCCACAAGGTGCTCGTCTTCAGCCAGTTTGTGACGATGATCGAACTGCTCCGGCCGCAATTCTCAGAGCGCGGCTGGAAACATTTCGTGCTGACCGGCGCCACCGAGGACCGCGGTGCGCTTGTGGCGGAGTTCCAAAAAACGGCCGGCGCCGCCGTGTTCCTGATCTCACTCAAGGCGGGCGGGTTTGGTCTCAATCTGACCGCCGCCAGCTATGTTGTGCTGTTTGATCCGTGGTGGAACCCGGCTGTCGAGAACCAGGCGATCGACCGCACCCACCGGATCGGCCAGACCCGCGCTGTCAACGCCTACCGGCTGCTGATCAAGGACAGCATCGAGGAGAAAATCCGCCGGCTCCAGCAAACGAAAAGCGCGCTGGCAGCCGATATTCTCGGTGAGGAACGGTTCGCCCAAAGCCTCACGCTCGCCGACCTCAAATTCCTCCTCGCCGACGCCGGGTAACCAGGTCGGCTGGTGCGCCGGCAACCGCCGGATGGACATTCGTCCCCACTGCGTGGCAGAGCGGCGGACTGCTTGACAAATTCAAACAATCGTTCTAAACGTATGTTTGAAAATGCGACCGACCCACGAAACCGAACACCGCTTACTCGAGGCAGCCGGCGCCGTGTTTGCCGCGCACGGCTTCCGGGCGGCAACCGTCCGCGAAATCTGCCAGCGCGCGGGCGCCAACGTCGCGGCGGTCAATTACCACTTCGGCGACAAGGAAGGGCTCTACTTCGCCGTGTTGAAATCGTGCTCGGAGGCGGCGTTGCAGAAATACCCGCCCACGCTCGGGCTGGGACCGCACGCAACCGGCGCGGAGCGGCTGCACGCGTTTGTCCGGTCACTGTTGTTCCGGATTGCCGACAAAGGGCAGCCGGCCTGGCACGGCAAGCTGATCGCGCACGAGATGACGGAGCCGACGAAGGCGCTGACGGCGTTGCTGGACAAGGTCTACGGGCCGGCTCTCAAGCAATTGGAGGCGATTGTGCGCGAGTTACTGGGACGGCGGCCCCCGGTCACAGTGGTCCGGCAATGTCAGTTGAGCATCCTGGGCCAGTGTCTGTATTTTCATTTCGCGCGGCCGACCATTCAACACATTCATCCCGACCAAGGCTTCGAGCCAAAGGACATCGAACGCTTGGCGCAACACATTACCCGGTTTTCCCTGGCCGGGATCCGGCAGGCCGTCCGGCAAAATCCAGCGACAACCGCAGCGGACTGACTATGGCAACCACAATTGACCCGACTCCGAAGACTGGCCGGCACACCACCAAAATCCGATTCGGTGTGTTGGTCATCGTGGCCACGCTGGCCGCGCTCGCGGCGCGCTATTACTTTGTCGCGTTCCGGCCCTATGAGACGACCGACGACGCCTTCATCGACGGCCGCGCGATTCAAATCAGCCCGCGAGTGGCCGGGCACGTCATCCACCTGCCGATCACCGACAACCAGTGCGTGACGCAGGGCGAATTGCTGGTCCAGATTGATCCGCGCGATTACACGCTGCGCCTCGAAGTGGCGCGCGCCAATCTGGCCGCGGCCCGCAGCCGGCACGCGCAGGCCCAGAGCTTTGTGACGGTCGCGGAAGCGCAAGCGGCACAGGATCACGCGGCGGTCGCGGCGGCGGCGGCGGAAGCCCGGCGCGCGCAAACCGATTGGGAACGGTACCGGGCGATTGAGAGTCGCGCGATTTCGCAGCAGCAACTCGACACAGCGATCGCAGCCGCGCAGGCGACCAGCGCCACGCTCGAAGTGGCGCAAAAAAAAGCGGCGCTGTCCGATGCCGAAATCGGGCTCGCCAAGTCGCAGATTGTGATCGCGGATACCGGCCTGGACCAGACTGCCGTGGCGATCCGGCAGGCGGAATTGGATTTGTCGTACACAACCATCACGGCCCCAACCGCGGGGTTGATCGCGCATCGCGCGGTCGAGGTGGGCCAATATCTCCAGGCCGGTCAAGGCTTGCTGGCGATTGTGGCGGCGCACGAGTGGGTGACGGCGAATTTCAAGGAAACGCAGCTGGCGCGCATGCAGCCGGGGCAGCCGGTCGCCATCAAGGTGGACGCGCTGCCCCACCGGCAATTCAAAGGTCACGTGGACAGCATCCAAGCGGGCACCGGGGCACAGTTCAGTTTGTTACCGCCGGAAAATGCGGCCGGTAATTACGTCAAGGTCGTCCAGCGGGTGCCGGTGAAAATTGTGTTTGATGATCCTGATGTGCCGGCGTTTCCACTGGGCGCGTCGGTGGTGCCGACCGTCAAAGTGCAATGAGTTCCGCCGTCGCCCAACTTCGGCATGATGAAGCGGCCTGGAAACCGGCGGTCAGTCCGTGGCTGATTGCGCTGGTGGTGACGCTGGCGACCTTTATGGAGGTGCTCGACACCAGCGTCGCCAACGTGTCGTTGCCGCACATTGCCGGCAATTTGTCGGCGGGCCTGGACGAAAGCACCTGGGTGCTGACCTCGTATCTGGTGGCGAACGCGGTGGTTCTGCCGTTGAGCGGCTGGTTTTCGGACCGGATCGGGCGGAAACGATTTTACATGAGCTGCGTGACATTATTCACAATCAGTTCGTTGTTGTGCGGCCTGGCCCCGAGTCTCGGCTGGCTGGTCTTCTTCCGGATTTTGCAAGGCATCGGCGGCGGCGGCCTGCAACCGAGCGAGCAGTCCATCCTCGCCGACACCTTCCCGCCGGCGAAACGCGGCATGGCGTTTGCAGTCTACGGCATGGCGGTGGTTGCCGCGCCGGCCTTGGGACCGACGCTCGGCGGCTGGATCACCGACAATTTCAGCTGGCGGTGGATTTTCCTCATCAACATCCCGGTCGGCATCATTTCGCTGCTGCTGACGTACCGGCTGATTGCGGATCCGCCATACATGAAAGACCGCCGGGCCGTGCGGCGGCAGATTGATTACATTGGCTTCGGCCTGATCGTCATCGGGCTGGCGTGCCTGCAAATCGTGCTCGACAAAGGCCAGCGCGAAGATTGGTTTGAGACACCGTACATCGTCGCGCTCACGTGGACGTTTGTGGTCGCCTTGTTGGTGGGGGTGTTCTGGGAACTGCGCGTGAAAGACCCGGTCGTGGATTTGCGGCTGTTCAAGCAGCGCAATTTTGCGATGGCCACCATGCTGTTATTTGTTCTCGGCGTCGTGTTGTACGGGAGCACGGTGCTGCTGCCCCAGTACACGCAGGAATTGATGGGCTACACGGCCATGCTGTCCGGCATGGTGATTACGCCAGGCGCGATCCTGATCATGTTCCTGATGCCGATTTCCGGGTTCCTGGTCACGCATTTCGACGCGCGCAAGGTGCTCGCGGCCGGTTTTCTGGGGTTGGGCCTGTCGTTGTTCGCCATGACCCGGTTCAATCTCACGATTGATTTCACCACGTTGATGCTGGCCCGCGTTTTTCAGTCGGCGGCGCTGCCGTTTATCTTCCTGCCGGTCAACGTCGCCGCCTACGCCTTTCTGGCGCGCGACAAAAACAACGCCGCTTCCGGCCTCATCAACCTCGCCCGGAACATTGGCGGCAGTGTCGGCATTTCGCTGGTCACGACGATTCTGGCGCGGCGCGCGCAATTTCACCAGACGGTGCTTGCCAGTCATCTGACCGGGACCAGCGCCCCACTCCTGGCCGGCGCGCACAAGCTGACCGGCTGGTTGGTTGCCGCCGGCAGCTCCGCCTGGACCGCCCAGCGGCAAACCGTCGGCTTGATCAGCAATTTGGTGCTGCAACAAGCGCGCCTGCTCGCCTACATCGATAACTTTTTCTTAATGGGCTGGTTGGTGATACTGTTTGTCCCACTGGCATTTCTGATGAAACGCAGCCAGCCTGGCCAGGTTAGTCTGGCGCACTGAACGATCGACAACATGAAATCAAAACTGCCACTCGTGCTCCCACTCGTGGCCGGCTTCCTGGCCAGTTGCGCCGTCGGACCAAACTATCAACCGCCGAAATCCACCGCGCCGGCCCGCTGGAGCGCAACCCAACTCGGCGGCGCCACCAACGCCGCGCCACCGGCCAGTGAGTGGTGGAAGACCTTCAACGACCCCGTGCTGGACTCGCTCATCCGCCGCGCCAGCAAAGCCAATCTGGACCTGCGCATTGCCGAAGGCCGGCTCCGGGAAGCCCGCGCGTTGCGTGCCGGCGCATATTGGGATCTCGCGCCGACCATCACCACCGCCGGCAGCTATCTCGACAACCAACAATCCAAGCACGCCCTCCCTTTCATGCCGACGAACTATAAATATCACACCGACCTTTACGATGCGCATTTCGATGCGACGTGGGAAATTGATATTTTTGGCGGCTTGCGCCGGGAAGTTCAGGAAGCCAACGCGCTGTTTCAAACTGTCGAAGAAGACCGGCATGCCGTGCTGGTCAGCACGCTGGCTGAAGTCGCGCGCAACTACATTGAAGTCCGCGGCAATCAACAGCGGCACGCCATTGCTGTCGACAACATCAAAGCACAGACTGAAGCCGCCGAAATTACCAGCGCCCGGTTCAAGGCCGGCCTGACCAGCGAACTGGACGTGAAACAAGCCGAAGCGTTGCTCGCCACCACCCGGGCGCAGTTACCGGCGCTCGACACGGCAACCAGGCAGGGCATCCACCAACTCGGCGTCCTGCTCGGTCAACCGCCGGGGGCGATGCGCGCCGAACTCGCCGTGACCACGCCGGTGCCGGTCACACCGCCGGTCGTGCCGGTTGGGTTGCCATCGGAATTGTTGCGGCGCCGGCCGGACGTGCGGCGGGCCGAACGGCAACTGGCGGCCGACACCGCCATGATCGGCGTGGCGACCGCGGAATTGTTTCCCAAGTTTTCACTGCTGGGAACCGGTGGTTTGCAAAGTTTGAGTGCCGGTAACTTTTTCGGCGGCGGCAGCAAGTACTGGACGGCCGGGCCGACGATGACGTGGCGGATTTTTGACCTT